>Ga0214919_10000021_pt1 | contig 235961 bp, 178 predicted proteins | sample LL1503_MetaG_FD_177994 | JGI IMG/M metagenome (GOLD analysis project Ga0214919, IMG submission 177994) | Freshwater microbial communities from Lake Lanier, Atlanta, Georgia, United States - LL-1503 | ecosystem: Environmental > Aquatic > Freshwater > Lake | place: USA: Georgia | collected... | reverse complement strand
GCCTGTCGCACTCCGTGACGCTCGGCATCGTATCGGCCAAGGGCCGCCGCGATCTCGAACTGGGCGAAGGGAACGTCAAATTCCAGGACTTCATCCAGACCGACGCCGCCATCAATCCAGGCAATAGCGGCGGGCCGCTGGTGAACCTCCGCGGCGAGGTGGTCGGCCTCAACACGGCTATCGCCAGCAATTCTGGTGGCAGCGAGGGGATCGGCTTCGCGATCCCGATCTCGATGGTGATGTTCGTAACGAAGCAGCTGGTGGAGACAGGCTCGGTGTCACGGGCCTACCTTGGCGTCACGCTCGACCGTGTCTTCACGCAGAAGGCGGCCAACCGGCTCGGCATGGTGCGGGCCGTGGGAGCGCACGTATCGGGGGTCACCACCGGCTCACCCGCCGACGTCGCGGGCGTGCAGGCCGACGACGTGATCCTGGAGGTGGACGGCGTGGCGATCGAGGACGACGACCACCTGGTGAGCCTCGTGAGCGTGACGCCCACCAACAGCACGGTGACAATCACCGTGTTTCGCAACGGCGAGCGAATCTCCCTGCGGCTGCCGGTCGCCAGCCGCGAGCAGTTCGAAGCGCCGTAAATACGCGAAACACGACATCGTGTCGTTTTCGCTTGGCAAACGCAGTTTGCTGGTGCTCAGCAGGGCATCCTGCCCTGCAGTCGGGGACACGCTTCCCGCACGACACGGCATCCTGCCGTTCGTGCTTGGCAAACGCAGTTTGCTGGTGCTCAGCAGGGCATCCTGCCCTGCAGTCGGGGACACGCTTCCCGCACGACACGGCATCCTGCAATCCTGTCGCCGTTTTGCCGCCCGGCCAGCCCGCAAGGTTTGCGCGTCTTATGCGGTCGATGCGACTGCTCGGGCGCCGGCTGGAAACCTCAATGGGCATGCCGTTTTTGCCGAAAAGAACGGTTGTGTTGGTCATGTCCAGCGTATCGATTGCACCGGGGCGGAATCGGCGAAGATCCCATGCACTGCTTCATTCGCAGGATCGTCTGGAGGGCTGTGACGGTCGCCGCCGCGATGTGTCTGCCTCTCCCGTTGGTGCTGTCCGCGGCCAACGCGCGAGCCGGCTGGGACACGGCGCCCTGCATCGACTGGCCCGACGGGGAACGGGAGACGTATGCCCTCTTCGACACGCTTTACCTGGAGCGTGACAATGCCTCCAACAACGTGCCGCTGATCGTCAACGGCGACACCAACTCGACCGTCTTTTCAGCGCCCGACCTGCAGTTCGCGACCGCCCCGGGCATACGGGCCGTCCTTGGTGAACACGGCCCGCAGGGCGTGGGATGGGAGCTTGGGTACGTCGGCGTCTACGGTATGTTCGCCTCCGATGTCGCGACGGGCGGCACCAGCTATGAAATCGCCCCGCCGCTGTCGAGTGTGGTCGACAGCTTCGCCAATGCGTCGATCGCCAGGGCCACCTACGCCTCGTCGCTCAACATGGCGGAGGCCAACCTGCTCTTCACCCACTGCCACATCAATCACCGGCGCGCGTCGGGCTACTCCGCGGAACGGCAGCGCCGGGAGACGACGATCGATTGGATCACCGGCTTCCGTTGGGCGGGGCTCGAGGAGCAGTCCGCACTCAATTTCACATCGAGCACAACCGGTCTCACCAACGGGTATTCCGTGCGGACCAGTTCCAACCTGTTCGCGGGCCAAATCGGCCTGCGGGGACGCACGCAGTGGCGGTGTTGGGCGGTGGAGGGCTGGCTCAAGGCGGGCTTGGCCGGGGCATCCCTTTCGCAATCACAGTCTGCGATCATCGATCCAAACACTGGCCTGTACCGGCCGGCAGGCGGATCGCAGGGCAGCACGGTCGCCGGCATCTTCGACTTCAACGCATCGCTTGTTCGCCGTCTGAGCGACACGTGGTGGCTCCGGCTGGGCTATAGCTCGTTCTGGCTGACCGGCGTGGCGTTGGCCCCGGACCAGTTCGACTTCGCGGCGAGCACTCAGGTCAACACGACACTCGACGCCAACAAGGCGCTTTGGCTCGGCGGCGCGAACCTCGGTCTCGAGAAGCGGTGGTAGGCGGACGCCCGCAGGTCAGCGCCGCCGACCGACGCAGGCGGAGGCGACGTTACGACTGCGCCGCCACCAGTTCCACCTCGAAGATCAGCGTCGCCCCCTTCGGAATGATGCCGCCCGTCGGCGGATAGTCGCCGTAGCCCAGATTCCCCGGCATGGTCAGGATCCGCCGACTGCCGACCTTCATGCCGACAATGCCTTCGTCCCATCCCTTGATGACATTTCCCTTGCCGAGCGTGAACCGGTACGGCGTGCCTCTCAGCCGCGAACTGTCGAAGACACGGCCGTCGGGGAGCATGCCCGTGAAGTGCACTAACACCTCTTTGCCGACGATGGGCGTCGCGCCGGTGCCCTTGACGATGTCTTGGTATTGCAGGCCGCTGTTCGTGGTGACCGTCTGAAAAACGGTCCGTGGTGCGGCGATCCGCAACGGCCCCTTCAGGGTCGAGACCGTGCCAACACGGCTGCCGAGCGTCGATGTCGAGACGATGCCCGGATTGGCGCTGGCGTCTCCCTGCGTGACCAAGAAACGATCGATCACGCCATCGCCGTTGAGATCGACAGGCGCGGTGGAGACCGGGGCATTGGGCTTGGCGAGCGATGCAAACGCGGCAAACCGGCGGATTGGTGCGGCGGTCACGGTGCCCAGGACTCCAGCGTAGACCTCCGTTATGCCACCACCGCCGCGGCCCGCAGAGACGACGATGTCGTCGATATCGTCGTCGGTATAGAGGCCGGACGCCACCGTCACCCCGCCCTGCAAGCCGGGGGACATCGGCGTGATCGTCATCACGACACGCGGAGTTGCAGAAACGTCGTAGGCCTTCACGGTGGCTGGCATCCCGGCCCCGCTGCCGACGACGATCTCGACACGTCTGTCGGGAATGATCGCGTTCAGCAACTGGCCTGCCGAAAAGGTGCCGAGTTCGGCGACCGCCACGGAAGCACCACCGTCGTACGTGCCGCCAAATGCTGTGAACGAACGGTAGGCAACGTTGGCGATCGGGTCGGCCGCGTCCACCGACAGAAAGATGTTCACGGTGCCGCCGCCGCGGGACATGGCCGCGACGATGTCCTCACGGCCGTTGGCATCGACATCGCCGCAGGCAACTTCGGTGCCGCCCGAATACGCCGATCCGAACGGGAACGTGCGATAGGCGGTCAGCTCCTTCAGCACCGTCGATCCCACCTGTTCCTTGAAGACACGGATCTCAGCCACCCGTCCCGCACCGCTCGCGGCCAGAATCTCGGGACTGTTGTCTCCATCGACATCCCCCATCGCCACCCGCACGCCCCCCTTGAAGGTCGTCTCGAAGGCCATGGCCTCTGCGCGGACGGCACCGGTTTCTGCGTCGAGCAGTCTCACGATCGGACTGCTGCCGATGCCGGCGCCAACGGCCACGCTGGCGGCCATCACCCGCCGCGGCTCGAGCGACTCGAGTGCCAGACGCTGCTTTTGTTCGGAACGGCGACATCGCATCGGGCGGTGGTGGCGGACTGCCATCGAAGAGACTCCTCTCGCGGCGATTCCCCGGCCCGGCCAAACGGCCGGGCATAAATAGGTCTTGGGTGAGGTTTTCCGCGACTCTCCCATAGATACCCCACCGTTCACGGGGAGGCAATTATTGGGCACGGCGGAGGGACATTTCAGGCGGCCGCGGACCCCCTCGGCATGCCGTGGCTCACGTCGCCGCAGCGGCGGTGGCCAGCGACCGCAGGATGCAGTCCTTCACGGCTGGCACGTCGCAGTTGACGAAAAGGTCGGCGTTTGGCCGCTGCTGGCGGACCTGCCGGCGGTCGATCACCAGCATGCCCGCCGTGAGATCGCCGGCCGTCTCCACGTCGGCCACGATTGCCGTCCGCTCGAAGAGTTCCGGATTTGTCGCCGCCACCAGCGCGACCACGTCGTGCAGCCAGGCCCCCTCGCTGCCGAGCAACTGGCGATGGGCGCGGAAGGTGTGGGGCAGCATCCGTCGCAGCATGAGACCGGCCCGTGACGTCTCGTCCGGCAACTGTTCCAGGAAATCAAACTCGAGCATGACCTGGCTGGTGGTCTCGAGCGGCACGAGCGACTTGGTGAGTGGCTCACGGATCACATGCCGGGCTGACGCCGGATCACAGTAGAAGTTGAGGTCCGCGACCGGTGTCACGTTGCCGCCTCCATGCACGGTGCCGCCGGAAATGATCACTCGGTCGATGATCTCGGCGATGGAGGGATCCCGTCTGAGCAACCGGGAGAGATTCGTGAGCGGCCCCATCGCGATGATCGTGACCTCGCGGGGGTTCGCACGGATCGTCTCCCACATCACCTTCTCCGCCACGTGCCCGCCGTGCAGTTGGGCCCGCGGCAGATTGATGCCGCCCAGCCCGTCACCGCCGTGCAGGTTGAACGGTTTCGCCGGGAAGCTTGTGTCGGTGGGGGCGATGCCGATTCGGGGTAGCCGCGGTGGATCGAGGTAGGCCACGATCGCCTGGAGATTGCCGGTGGCCTGCTCCGGGATCACGTTGCCGCCGGCCGCGGTGACCGCCAGCACTTCGAGCCTTGGATCGAAGAGCGCCATCGTCAACACGACGGCGTCGTCGATCCCGGGATCGACATCCAAGATCACCTTGCGGGGCTGTATCAAGGGCATGATGAAAATGACGTCGTGGTGATTCGCTACGCCGGCGATCGATCCGTGGAGTAATCTATCTGTTGCAATCCTAGCCGAAACCGACACGCCATGCTGTCGGCTCCGTCGGGCACGACAGCTCCTCAGAGATTCCCATGGATCGACGACCGGCAGACACCCCCGACATTCTCGATTCGCTTGCCCGCCTGCGTCAGGGGAGCCATGCCGGCCGCGAGGAGACGCGGCGGCTGGTAGACGGCGTTCTCGCGGGGACGGTCGATCTGGAACGCTTCGGCCAGTGGCTGCTGGCACTGGCCGACCTCGGCGAGTCGGCCGACGAGATCGCCGGTGTGGCTGAGGCCCTGCGGGGTCGGATGCTCCCCGTTCACACGACGCACGCGGTCGTGGCCGACACATGCGGCACCGGTGGCGATGGCTGCGGCTCGTTCAACATCTCGACGGCGGCGGCGGTCGTCGCGGCGGCGGCGGGGCTGCCGGTGGCAAAGCACGGCAACCGCGCGGTGACCAGCCGCACTGGGTCCGCTGATGTGCTCGAGCAGTTGGGCGTCGCGGTCGGGGTGCCGCCGGAGACATCCGCGCAGCAGCTTGAGACCATCGGCATCTGCTTCTGCCTCGCGCCGGTGCACCATCCGGCGATGGCCCGCGTGGGTCCGCTGCGGCGGTCGCTCGGACGCCCGACCGTATTCAACCTCGTCGGGCCGCTCTGCAATCCCGCCGGTGCAGCGGTGCAGGTGATTGGGGTCGGCCGGGCTGCCGCGCGGGAACCGCTGGCCGAAGCCGCTCTGCTCCTGGGCGCGAAACGCACCCTCGTCGTCTCAGGACACGTCGGTGACGACACGAACACCAAAGTCTTCGACGAGGTGAGTCTCTTTGGCCCCACCGATGTGATCGACGTGTCAGCCGGCACGACCACGCGGTCGCAATGGACGCCCGAGGACTTTGGTATCGCGACGCAGCCATCCGCACGGCTTGAGGAACTCTCAGTGGCCGGCCCCGCTGAGAGCGCCGCGGCGATTCGCGACGTGCTCGCGGGCGTGAAAGGCCCCCGCCGCGATGTCGTCGTGCTCAACGCCGCCGCCGTGCTCTGGGCGGCAGGCGCGGCCAGCGACCTGCCGGCGGCCCGGTTGACCGCCGAGTCCGCAATCGATTCCGGCGCCGCCGCCCGCCTCCTCTCCAAAATGAAAATGGTGCCCGGCGATCAAACTGGCGCAGCTAGTTAAGAACGTCACCCTATGCAACTCGACGTCATTCAGCCCGCGTCTGAGCCGCCCGTCGTCAAGCCCTGCTGCGCCAAGGCAGCCGCCGGGGAATTCGGCTGGCGGTGCCCGATGCACCCTCAGGTGACGAGCGGTTCCCCCGGCACCTGCAGCATCTGCGGAATGCCGCTCGAACCGATCGGACAGGAGGCCGGCACCGCGACCAGCCAAAGCCACGACCTGCAACGGCTCGTGATCTGCAGTGTGCTCGCTGCGATTCTCATGGCCGTGGCGATGCTGGGCATGCTCGGCCATGGCGGGCACGGAGCCGGGGGTGACGGGCACCGCGGTCCGCTCCCGGGCTGGCTTATGGGCCAGGCAGGCAACTGGCTGCAGTTGCTCCTGGCCACCCCGATCGTCTTCTGGGGTGGCTGGCCGATTCTCTCGGGCGGTCTCGCGGGCTTCCGCCGCGGCCGGCCCACGATGTTTTCGCTCATCAGCCTGGGCGTGTTCGTGGCCTGGATCGTGAGCGCCGTAGCCACCTTCGCGCCGGGCATCTTTCCCGACGCGTTCCGCCGCGCTGACGGGAGCGTGGAGGTGTTCTTCGAATCGGCCGGGATGATCGTGGTGCTTGTGCTGCTCGGCCAGTTGCTCGAGAGCCGGGCCCGCCGCGGCACGACGGCGGCCATCCGCGCGCTGATGGACCTGTCGCCTCCGACGGCCGAGCGGGAGCCGGGGGGCGAGATGATCCCACTGGCGATGGTGCGGAAGGGTGACCTGCTGCGCGTGAAGCCAGGCGGCCGGATTCCCACCGATGCAATGATCCGCGAAGGCGCGACCACCTGCGACGAATCGCTGCTGACAGGCGAACCGATGCCGGTGGCGCGGTCGATCGGCGACCGTGTGCTCGGCGGCGCGATCAACGGTTCCGGGGCGATCGTCGTCGAGGCCGAGACGGCGGCCGACGGGGCGCTCGTGGCCCGGATTGCGCGGCTCGTCCGCGAGGCGCATGAGAAGCGGGCACCGATCGAGCAGCTGGCAGACCAGATCTCCAGCATCTTCGTGCCGATCGTGCTGGCGATCGCCCTGCTCACGTTCCTGGTCTGGTCGGCGGTCGGACCACAGCCGCGCATGGCGCTCGGGCTCCTGTCGGCCGTGAGCGTGCTCGTGATCGCCTGCCCCTGCGCACTTGGCCTGGCGACGCCGCTGGCGATGACGGTGGCCATCGGGCGGGGCGCCAAGGCGGGCATCCTTGCCCGCTCGGCCGAGGCGATGGAAAAGCTTTCTCGCGCTGGGACGATCGTCTTCGACAAGACAGGCACGCTCACGCAAGGCCGGCCACGGATCGTGTCGGCCACTGCGGTGGCCGCCGATGGCAGCCAGGTCACCGTCGATGACGTGGCCGTCGCCCCCGACTCGCTCGCGCAGGAGCCGTTCCGCACGCTGCTGTTCCACGCCGCCAGCCTCGAGGGATCGAGCGAGCATCCGCTGGGGCGGGCCTTCACGCAGGCCGCCTCTGCCGCCGGCATCGACACGATCCGCCCCGAAATGGCCGAGGCGATCGTGGGCCGCGGTGTCGTGGGGAATGTGCAGGGAACGACGGTGCTCGTGGGCAACGCCACCCTGCTCCGCGATCGCGGCATCCCGCACGACGCGATCCCGGCGTCAGCCGCCGCGACGACGATCCACGTTGCGGTCGACGGCCGCTTCGCCGGTTCGTTCGGCCTGGCCGACCCGCCGCGGCCCGAGGCGGCAACGGTGATCGCCGACCTCGCCCGCCGTGGCTTTCAGCTTGAGATGCTCTCCGGCGACTCGCCCGAAGCCGCAGCACAGGCAGCCGCGAAGGTCGGCCTCGCTCGGGCGACCGGCGGCCTCTCGCCCCAGCAGAAAGCGGAGCGGATCGCGGCAATCAAGGCTGGACAGGCCGACGGCAGGAGCGTGGTCTTCGTCGGTGACGGTGTCAACGACGCGCCGGCACTGGCCTCGGCCGATGTGGGCATCGCGATGGGGTCGGGGGCCGACGTGGCCCTTGAAACGGCCGACATCACGCTGCTCTCCGGCGGCCTCGCGGCGGTGCCCCGCGCGGTCGAACTCGCCGGGGCCACCATGCACAACGTCCGCCAGAACCTGGGCCTGGCGTTTCTCTACAACGTGCTGGCTCTGCCGGTGGCGGCCGGTGCGCTCTATCCCCTGCTCGGGCATGTGACGAGCCCGATGCTGGCCGCGGCGGCGATGAGCCTCTCCTCGCTGTCGGTGATCGTCAACTCGCTCCGTCTCCGCCGCCTCGATCTGAAGTGACGCGACGGTTCGGGGCTGCCCACGTGCTGTATACACGCGAAACATGGCATCCTGCCATTTTCGCTTGGCCGACGTCCGTCGGCTGGTGCTTACACGGGCCTCCGGCCCTAGCGCTATGGGTAGATGAATCCGTGAGGGGCTGCCCATGTCCCGAGAGCCGGCGTTGCTGACCAGCGCAGGCAGGATGCCGGAGCGCAGTCAGCATCGAGTGAGCGAAGGCAGGATACGAAAGCGAACGTCCGGCGACGGGGCATGGGCAGCCCCGAACCGTCGCCATGCTGATCCCGTGCATGCTGATCCGGGAACGCCCAACGGCCCACTGTCCCCGGACTTCCGTCCGGGGCTTTTATTCCAGCGGCACGACGAGGCCGTCATACGCCAATTCCACGCCGGCCGGCAGCGCCGCCTGCGTGGCGGCATGCGGCATCTCGTGTGACATGTGCACCAAGAGCGTGCGGCGGGCGTTCACCCTGGCCGCCACGGCGAGCGCCTCTGGAACGGAGAAATGCGTGGGGTGTGGCGTGGGCCGGAGGCAGTCGAGGATCAGCGTGTCGAGCCCCTCGAGCAAGGGCCAGGTCTCGTCGGGGATGCAGTTCGTGTCGGTGCAGTAGGCGAGGTTGCCAAACCGGAAGCCGAGCACGTCGAACGGTCCGTGCTTGAGCCGCAGCGGCACGATCCGCTGCCCGAGCAGGTCCAACGGCTCCAGCCCGATCCTCTCGAACACCACCTTGGGCACGCCGCCACCCTTGGGCGGCTCCGCGGAAAAGGCGTAGTCAAAGGCGGTGCGGATCCGCTGCTCGACCCGTTCCTCGCAGGAGAGCTGCAACGACCGGCCCAACGCGAAGCAGATCGGACGAATGTCGTCGAGGCCGTAGACATGGTCGACGTGATCGTGCGTGTAGAGCACGGCATCGACCCGCTGGATGCGTTCGCGAATCAGCTGGGTGCGGAGGTCGGGCGTGGTATCGACCAGCAGCACGCCTCCAGGCAGCCCGAGGACGACGCTCGTCCGCGTGCGGCTGTCGCGGGGATCGCCGCTCTGGCAGGTCGAGCATGCACAGCCCACGACGGGCACCCCGATGCTCGTGCCGGTGCCGAGGAAAAGCAGCTGCCCGGAAACGTCGCGAAACATCCCCGGCGTGGTGGTCGGCAACGGCATGGAACCAGCTCTCGAGGGCGGAGAACACGCCATTTCGCCGGCGTACCAGCAAGCAATATGACGACTTTTTCCCCTGCGCCCAGCGCCGGCTGGCCTGCGGGTCGCCTTGACCCATGCGGCCGGAGACCGCGACAATCTCCGGAAAGGACGCTTTCTCTATTATGCAACAGCTCGAACGCCTCTGGGATGGTTTCTCGAACGTGGCCGCCGGTGCCGGTTCCCGGCTCGAACGGTTTATCACCGGGCTGTTTGGATCGTCCAATGCCCGGTATCTGAGACGTTTGGAGCCCCGGATCGAGGCGATCAACTCCCTGGAGCCGAAATACCAGGCCATGTCCGATGCCGAACTCCGCGGCCAGACCGTGGATTTCAGGCGGCGTCTGGCCGGCGGCGAAACCCTCGACGACATCCTGGTCGAGGCCTTTGCCGTCTGCCGCGAGGGGGGCCGTCGGTTTCTCGGCATGCGGCACTATGACGTGCAGTTGATCGGCGGCATGGTGCTCCATTCGGGGGCCATCGCAGAGATGATCACCGGTGAGGGCAAGACGCTCGTCGCCACGCTGCCGGCCTATCTCAACGCGCTCGAAGGCACGGGCGTGCATGTCGTCACCGTCAACGACTACCTCGCCCGCCGCGACATGGAATGGATGGGGCCGCTCTACATCGGGCTCGGCCTCACGGTGGGTGCGATCCAGTCGGGCATGGACTCGGGCGAGCGGCAGGAGTCGTATGCCCGCGACATCACCTACGGCACCAACAACGAATTCGGCTTCGACTACCTCCGCGACAACATGCGGATGGCCGCCCGCGGCGACGACCGATTCCCCAAGCACATGCAGCAGAGCCAGGGGCCGCTCACCTTCGCGATCGTCGACGAGGTGGACAACATCCTCATCGACGAGGCCCGCACGCCGCTGATCATCTCCGGCCCCGCCCACGACGACGTCACGAAATACACCAAGGCCGATCAGATCTCCCGGCAGCTGGTGGCCGACCGTCACTTCGAGGTGAAGGAGAAGGAACACACCGTGGCCCTCACCGAGGAGGGCGTGCGGACGGCCGAGAAGCTCGCCGGCGTGGAGAGCTTCTACACCGCGGGCAACATGGAGTGGCCCCACCTCATCGACAACTCGCTCAAGGCCCACCATCTCTACAAGCGCGATGTCAACTATGTCGTGCAGAACGGCGAGGTGGTGATCGTCGACGAGTTCACCGGCCGCCTCATGCCGGGGCGGCAGTGGTCCGACGGCCTGCACCAGTCGGTCGAGGCGAAGGAGGGAGTGAAGGTGAAGGAGGAGTCGCAGACCCTCGCCACCGTCACCCTGCAGAACTTCTTCAAGCTCTACAAGAAGGTCGGCGGCATGACCGGCACCGCCATGACCGAGGCGAACGAGTTCTGGAAGATCTACAAGCTCGACGTCATCGCGATTCCGTCCAACCGAGGCATGAAGCGGCTCAACCACCCCGACGTTATCTACCGCACGGAGCGTGAGAAGTGGTTGGCGGTGGCCGACGAGGTGGAGCGGATCAACCGCTGGGACACGCTGGCCATGACCGACGGCACGTGGAAGATCGGCACGATTCTCAAGACGGCCGACGGACAGCACGAGTTCCAGCCGAAAGGCGAGCGGACGACCGAGCTGGTGCCGGTCGCCAAGGTGAAGGAAGTCCAGAAGAAGGGCCTGCCCGTGCTGGTCGGCACCGTCTCCATCGAGAAGAGCGAACGGCTCGCCGATCTGCTCGAGAAGCGGGGCGTCGACCACCAGGTGCTCAACGCCAAGCAGCACAAGCGCGAGGCCGAGATCATTGCCCAGGCGGGGAGGCTCGGCGCCGTCACGATCGCCACCAACATGGCCGGCCGTGGCACCGACATCATCCTCGGCGGCAATCCCGACACGCTCGCCTGGGCGACGCTCCAAAACACGTACGCGACGCGGCTCGACGTGCCCAAGGAGGAGTGGGACGCCCTGGTCGCCGAGATCTCGGCCCGCGAGAAGATGAAGGAAGAGGGCGCGGTTGTCCGCGACATGGGTGGCCTGCAGATCGTGGGCACCGAGCGGCACGAGGCCCGCCGGATCGACCTCCAGCTCCGCGGCCGCTGCGGCCGGCAGGGCGACCCCGGCTCGAGCCGGTTCTTCCTCTCGCTCGAGGACGACCTGATGCGGATCTTCGCCGGCGAGTGGGTGAAAAACGTGCTCACCCGGCTCGGCATGCAGGATGGCGAGGCGATCGAGAGCCGGATGGTGACCCGCCGGGTCGAGGCGGCACAGAAGAAGGTCGAGGAGCGGAACTTCGAGGTCCGCAAAAACCTGCTCGAATACGACGAGGTGATGGACGAGCAGCGGAAGCGGGTCTACGGCTTCCGCCAGCGGATCCTCGACGGCGAGCCCTGCCGCGACATCATCCTCGACATGGTCGACCGGCAGATCGATCAGAACATCGGCACCTTTCTCGACCGTGACTACGGGACACAGACCTACGCCACCTGGGCCTCGGGCCAGCTCTCCTGCGAGCTCGACGGCAATGACTTCCGCGGCATGTCGCCGGAAGAGGCGGAGCGGCGGGCAGTGGACGAGGCGGTGCGGCAGTCGGAGGCACAGATCTTCGAGGCCGTCGAGGAAAACATTCCCGCCGGCGAGGACGAGGATGAGTGGAACTGGTCGGCCCTCGCGTCGTTCGCCAACACGCGGTGGAGGCTCTCCGTCAACGATCGCGATCTGAAGCGGGTGGGCCGTGACGACGTCGCCGAATTCCTCCAAGAGAAGGCCCGGGAGGCGATCCACCGGATCGATCTCTCCGAGGGCGCGAAGTTCCTCGACTCCGACTTCGGCCTGCGGAGCGCCTGTGGCTGGACGGGGTGGCGGTTTGGTGTCGGGCTCGACCCGCAGGAGCTCGCCGAGGTCGAGAAAAACGGCCATGACGCACAGGCCTTCAAGCAGCTTGTCCGTCGCAAGGCCCGCGAGGTCTACGGCCGCCGCGAGATCGAATACCCGGTGCTCGTGGGACTGTCGCACTTCTCGGGCCGTCTGCCCGACGGCAGCCGCGGCCTCGACCGCGAGGGCCTGCTGGCCTGGGCGCAGGAGCGGTTCGACCCGTCCCTCACGGCAGCCGATCTTGCGACGTCGAATCTCGACGAATTGAAGTCGGTGCTCGCCGCGGCGGCGCGGCGGCGGCACGCCCAGCCCGACGATCCCCGCGACGAGATGAAGCGGATGGAGCGGTCGGTGGTCCTGCAGATCCTCGACAACGCCTGGAAGGATCACCTGCTGGCGATGGACCACCTGCGGGCGAGCGTGGGCCTGCGTGGCTACGCACAGGTCGACCCGAAGGTGGAATACAAGCGCGAGGGGATGCGCACGTTCGACCTGATGTGGAAGGGCATCGACGAGCGGGTCACCGACATCGTCTACCGGATCGAGCAGGTCGAAGACGACGAACTGCGAAGCACCTGGAAGGAGACTGCCGCCATCCATGCAGAGGCCTCCTCGGCCACGCTGCCGGAGCCGGGCCAGCCGGCCGGAGGCCTGCCTGAACCAGCCGGCGACACGCGGGGCGGCGTGCAGGCGGTGGAGCCGATCCGTAATCTGGGCCAGAAGGTCGGTCGCAACGATCCCTGCCCCTGCGGCAGCGGAAAGAAGTTCAAGAACTGCTGCGGCAAGTCGAGCGGCGTCGCCGCGGGGTGAGTTTTTGGAGCCGTGGATCCATGCCGTGGCCGCCGTCTTCTGTCCGACCACTGCCGCATGCTGCTCAACGTCGTCTACCTCGTCGCCTTCGTGGTCCTCCTGCCGTGGGTGGCATGGCGGAAACTCTCGGGCGGGCGACCGGTTGCCGCCCCCTGGACGCGGTTCACCGGCGGTATCGCCCCCCTGCCCCGCTGCGATGCGGGCGTGTCACGCATCTGGCTCCACGGCGTGAGCGTCGGCGAGGTGCAACTGCTCTCCGTGCTGGCCGCCGAGATTCGCCAGCAGGCCGATGCGGCCGGCCGACGGGTCGACTGCGTCATCTCCAGTTCCACGACCACAGGCCTCGACGTGGCAGCCAAGCGATTCGGCACCGACCACACCTTTCCCTGCCCGCTCGACTTCACCTGGGCCGTCAACCGTGTGCTCGATCGCGTGCGGCCCGATCTGCTCGTGCTGGGTGAACTGGAACTCTGGCCAAATCTGCTCGCCTGTGCCCATGCCCGCGGCATCCCGGTCGTGGTGGCCAACGCCCGGATGAGCGAGCAGAGCGCGCAGGGCTATGGTCGAATTCGCCCGCTCGTGCGCCGAATGCTCGCAAAGATTTCGCTCGTGATCGCGCGGTCGCAGGAAGATGCTGACCGCTTCACTTCCTTCGCGCCGCCGGGAGGCTGCGACGTGATCGTCACCGGCTCGATGAAGTTCGACGGCGTGAAGGGGGATCGTCAGGCATCGGACGTGCTGCGACTCCGTCACTTGGCTGGTTTTCATGACGACGATGTTGTCTTTCTCGCCGGCAGCACGCAGGCCCCCGAGGAGCAGCTGGCCGTCGATGCCTTCCACGCCTTGGCGAAGAAGCACCCCCACCTGCGGCTTGTAATCGTGCCACGGCACGTAGAACGCACCCCCGAGATCACCGCCCTGCTCGACCGGTCGGGGCTCCGCTGGCAGCTGCGGAGCCGGCTCGGGAGTTCAAACGCCCCGCTGCCCGCCGACCTCCGGGCACGTGTGCTGCTCGTCGACACGACCGGCGAACTGGGCTGGTGGTGGGGCACCTCTCAGATCGCCTTCGTGGGGGGCAGCCTCGACGGGAAACGTGGCGGCCAAAACATGCTGGAGCCGGCGGCCTACGGGGCGGCCGTGGCGTTTGGCCCGCACACCCGTAATTTCCGTGACGAGGTGCGACGCCTCTTGGCGGCCGATGCCGCGGTGGTGGTCGCCGATGGCGCCGCCCTGACCGCGTTCGTGCGACAGTGCCTCGAGACCGCAGGCTTCGCAGCCACTCTGGGGGGGCGGGCAGCCGAACTGGTCGCCGCGCAGCGGGGATCGACGGCTGCCACGGCCGCGGCGATCCTGCGAGCACTGCCAGCGACGAGGCACTGATACCCCGGTTGCCAAGATGGCGCCGCCCCGCCAATAATCGGGGCTTCGGTTTTTCCGACAGCTTTTCCCTTCACACCTGCACGAGGCAACAGCCGTGTCACAAGGCAAGTATCTGTTCACCAGTGAGTCGGTCAGCATGGGCCATCCGGATAAGTTGGCCGACCAGATCTCCGACGGCGTGCTCGACGCCTACCTTGCGCAGGATCCGCGAAGCCGCGTGGCATGCGAGACGATGGTGACCACGGGCCTGGCCGTCATCGCCGGTGAGATCACCTCCCGTGGCACGATCGACTACCAGCAGGTGGTTCGCGATGTCATCCGCCAGGTCGGCTACACCGACGACGAAATGGGCATCGCCGCCGACACCTGCTCAGTGCTCGTCGCCGTGGGCAAGCAGAGCGGCGACATCGCCATGGGCGTCAACGAGGACGAAAGCACGGGCAAGGACATTGGTGCCGGCGACCAGGGCCTGATGTTCGGTTATGCCTGCAACGAAACCCCCGAACTGATGCCGCTGCCGATCGCACTGTCGCATCGCATTTTGAACCGTCTCACCGAGGCCCGACAGAACAAGGAAGTCGACTGGTTGCGGCCCGACTCGAAGAGCCAGGTGACCATCGAATACGAAGGCAACAAGCCTGTCCGCGTCGACACGGTGGTGGTCTCCACCCAGCATGCCCCCCACGTCTCGAACGAAGAGATCCAGAACTTCGTCGTGAACAAGATCATCAAGCCGCTCCTGCCGAAGGATCTCGACACGAGCAACATCACCTACCACATCAACCCCACGGGGCGGTTCGTGGTGGGCGGTCCTCACGGCGACTGCGGCCTCACCGGCCGCAAGATCATCGTCGACACCTACGGTGGCTGGGGCCGCCATGGTGGCGGTGCCTTCTCCGGCAAGGATCCGACGAAGGTGGACCGGAGCGCCGCCTACATGGCCCGCCACGTCGCCAAGAACATCGTTGCAGCCGGCCTCGCCGACCGTTGCGAGGTGCAGCTTGCCTACGCCATCGGCGTCAGTGAACCGGTGAGCGTGCATGTCGACACCGAGGGCACCGGGAAGATCGAAGACGCACGGCTCTGCGAACTGGCCCGTGAGTTTTTCCCGCTGACCCCGCGTGGCATCATCGACTACCTCGATCTGCGTCGGCCCATCTACCGCAAGACCGCTGCCGGCGGCCACTTCGGCAGGGAAGGCTTCTCGTGGGAGAGCACCGAGCGGGCCAAGGATCTGGCGAAGGCTGCCCAGTCGGGCGTTGCAGTCGGCTGAGCCAGCGAGCCCGCATCAGGACCAGGATTATCCGTGTTGCAACGATCACCAGCCATGGACGGCTCGCCGTGCGCAGGCAGGGCCGAGCCCGTCGATAGGCTGACTGTTGTCGCCGCCGCATTCCTGCCCCAGTTGCTGTCGCTGATCGCCATGCTCACAGGCGCCATGGCCGTGGGCTGCGGTGCAGTGCTCGTGCTGCGGCGGTTCGCAGGCGCCATCGCGGCTCCGCCAGCGCCCGAAGCGGTGCTGGCAGTCTGCGGCACCGGCCTGCTGCTGATTGCCGCTGGTGATATGGCAACGCGATACTCGACGGCTCGGCCCGCCCGCCCTGCCATGTCGTGGCTGCCGGCGGTGCTCACACGGCTCGGCCTCCTCATGGCGGTGGCCGCCGTCTGCCTGCCGCTGCGGATGACGTCGACCGTGGATGCTCTTACCACGCTCGCAGCGTTTGTCGTCTCCCTCGTGGCCGTGGGCCTTGGGCCGGTCGCCGACCGTGTTGGTGGCGGGCTCGTTCTGGGGCGGCGCGCCGCTGCGCACCGCAGGCCTGTGGTCCCGACTACCTCAGTGCCGACTGCGATCACGCCGCCGTCGGTCGCGGTGCCGATGGCCGTCCCGTCCCAGCCGATGGCCCAGCCAATAGCCCAGTCTGGATTGCAGGAGGGAGCGATGGCCACGCCAGCCGGCAACCTGCTCCAGCGGTTCGAGCGGATCGTCCTGCCAGGCGGTGCCGAGTGTGTCCGCGGGAGACTCTGCGTGGCTGTGCCGAAGGGTGCTCGCTCGGGATATGGACACGTCGGCTTCTGTCCGCCACTGGCGTCGCAGCCCGTGGTGGATGTCACCACCGACTATGATGGCGTCGAGGCCGTCGTCTCCGCTGCGGAGGTGCTCCCCTGGGGTGTCCGCATCGAGTGCCGGCTCGACGAGCCGGCCGAGGAGACGATCGAGATTCCGGTCGACATCCTCGCGACGGCACCGGCCTGAATCCTGAGCACCATTGCAGTCCTGAAGCAGGACTCGCCGCCCACACACACACACACCGCGTCACACGATCCGCATGGCACGCTGGCCCCAACACCTCTGGACGACGCTTTTCACCTACACGGTGATCTTCGTCGGCTTCCCGCTCTTATGCATGATGTTCTGGAGGTGGGTCCGAGGATGAATCCCCCACCGGATCTCGTTGCCACGCTCAAGCGTGTGGGGCAGCCGCACCTGCTCGCCTTCTGGAACGGGCTCGCTGAGCCTGCACAGCGGGCGTTCGCGGCCCAACTGGAAGCTGTCGACTGGCCGCTGGTCGCACAAATGCAGCGACTCGCCGCCAGCGGCGGCCACGGCCGCGAGCCTGTGATCGATCTCGCCGCCGCCGTCACGCCCCCCTGCCTGCGGCTGGGCGATCCCACGAATCGCATCCTGCCGGCAGATGCCATCCGCCGTGGCAGCGAGGCGCTGGCCGCCGGACGGATCGGCGCGATCCTCGTGGCCGGCGGGCAGGGCACCCGCCTCGGCTGCCATGGGCCGAAGGGACTGTGCAGTGTCGGACCGGTATCGAAAGCGAACCTCTTCGAAGTGCTGTTCGGCAAGCTCGTCGCCGTTCGACGGCGGTATGGCCGCGACGTGCCGCTGGCGATCATGACCAGCTCCGCCACCGATGCCGAGACACGGTCGTTCCTCGCCGACCACGCCTGCTGCGGCCTCGAGCCAGATCGCGTCTTCGTCTTCCGCCAGCACGACCTGCCAGCGCTCGACGCCGCCACCGGCCGGTTGCTGCTCGACGGTCCCGGCCATCTGGCGCTGGCACCCGATGGCCATGGCGGGATGCTCGTGGCCTTGGCGGAAGCGGGCGGGCTCGACTGGTTCGGCAGCCAGGGTGTGGAGCACGTCGTCAGCTTCCAGATCGACAACCCGCTCGCGATGCCCCTGGCGGCCGAGTTCCTCGGCTACCATCTGCTCTCCAGCGCCGACTTCAGCACGCAGGTGGTCCGCAAGCAGGCACCGGGCGCACGGGTCGGCGTCGTCGTCGACTGCGACGGCCGGCACAGCGTCGTCGAATACAGCGACTTGCCGACCGAGGCTGCCGCCGAGCGGCTGCCTGATGGCCGGCTGCGGTTCCACGCCGGCAGCATTGCGGTGCACGCTTTCGCAAAGGCGTTTCTCGATCGGGCGGCCGCGCGGAACGACTCGCTGCCCCTCCACCTGGCCTTCAAGGCGCTGCCGTTCGTCGATGCCGACGGCCACCGCGTGGTACCACCATCGCCCAATGCCTACAAATTCGAGCGTTTCATCTTCGACCTGATGCCGCTGGCCAGGCGGGTGTGCGTGGTCGAGATCGAGGCGTCCGAGGGATTTGCGCCGCTCAAGAATCCGATCGGTGCGGCCAGCGACACAGCCGAGCACGTGCACGCCGCCATGGTGGCCCACGCCCGCCGTCTGCTCGCGAAGGCGGGGGTCCATGTGGCCGACGGCGTCGATGTTGAGCTGGCCGCCGACCGTATCATCGACGAGACTGAGATTCTCGGCCTGCTGGAGTCAGGCACGCGGCTCGACCGACCAACCGTGGTGGGCGGCTGAACCGTCCGCCGCCACCGTCCACGATCCCCCTTCCACCATCTGCACAGACTGCACGACAAACCCCGCCCGGAGAAATGCATCCCATGCTGCACGCCATCGTGATGGCCGGAGGATCTGGCACCCGTTTCTGGCCCGCCAGCCGCGCCGCCCTGCCCAAGCAGCTCCTGCCGCTGGCGGGCGCCACAACCCTGCTCGAAGATACGGTCGAGCGACTCGACGGCCTCGTGCCCCCTGACCGCGTGATGGTGGTCACCGCGGGCCGGCTGCTCGACGCGGTGCGGCGGCAGCTGCCGCAGGTGCCGGAGGCGGGCCTCGTCGGCGAGCCCTGCAAGCGCGACACCGCTCCCTGCATCGGGCTGGCGGCGCTCTTGGTCTCGCGGCACGATCCCGACGCGATCATGGCCGTCATGCCCTCCGACCATGTGATCCGCCCCTCGGAGCGCTTTCGCGACGCGATCCGACAGGCCGCTGCCCTCGTCGAGGAGTCGCCGGGCAGACTCGTCACCTTCGGCATCAAGCCGACCTACCCCGCTGAATGCTTCGGCTACATCCAACAGGGCGCGAGGCTCGAGAGTCCGAGGCTCGAGAGTCAGACGCTCGAGAGTGCGACGGGCGGGGGCGCGGCCCCAGCCCCGGTGAACGCGGTGGCCCAGTTCCGTGAAAAGCCTCCAGCCGCCGTGGCCCAGGAGTATCTGGAGGCGGGCAACTACCTCTGGAATGGCGGCATCTTTGTCTGGAAGGCGGCCACGATTCTGGCCGCGCTCGCCGAGCGGCAGCCGGAGTGCCTCGCCCACCTCAGCCGTATCGCCGACGCCTGGGACACCCCTGCCCGCGACCATGTATTTGCGGAGGAATTTGCCGCCATCAAGGGGATCTCCATCGACTACGCGGTGCTCGAGCACGCCCGTGACGTGGTCGTCATCGAGGCGCCGTTCACCTGGGACGATCTGGGGGGCTGGTCGGCCGTGGCCCGCCAGCGGGGCGGCGACGCCGACGGGAACACGGTCGTGGGCAAACACTTGGGAATCGAGTCGTCGCGAACGATCGTGCATGCCGGCGAAGACCATCTGGTCGTCACGATGGGCCTCACGGATATGCTAGTGGTACACACGCCCGATGCCACGCTCGTCGCCCACCGGGCCCATGAGGAGGCGGTGCGAAAAGTCGTGGCCGAACTCGAGAAACGCGGCTGGACAGAATTTCTGTGAGCATCATTTCAACACCCCGACTGCTGCTGGCAGGCTGGCTCGCATGCAGCCTCTTCCTCTCTGCGTCGTCGCGGGCTGACGAGATGCCGGTCGATTCCGCGAAGGTCGCGTCGGAGACACCGGCGGCAACCGACGCCGAATGGATGAAAATCCTGCGACGTTCCGCCGATTCCCTGCAGTGGTCCGACGACATCATCCGGCACGACTGGCGGCTGCAACGCAGGCCCGGAATGGACGTCTGCCGTATCCTCGATCCGCGTGACGATATCGTGCACGAAGGATCGCGGCAGTCCTCTGTCGATGCGTTGGCAACGCTTGAGCAGTCCGGGAAGGTTCAACCGGTCAGCGGCCCCACGGTGATCGTCCTTCACGGCCTCGGCGAAGGTCGCCGTTCGATGCGGCCGCTCGTCGAGCACTTGCGGAAAACCATCGATGCGACGGTGCTCTCCTTCGGCTATGCCAGCACGAGCGCCGGCATCGATGACCACGGCCGTTCCCTTGCCGCCGTGATCGAGCATCTTCCCGCCGCCGACAGCATCAGCTTCGTCGGCCACAGCATGGGAAACCTCGTCGTGCGGCGGTGGATGGGGCTCGCCGCGGAGGACGACCTCGCCCGCGTCCGCCGGATGGTGATGCTCGGTCCTCCCAACCAAGGTTCCGAACTTGCCCGCATGGTCGCAAAGATCAGCGTGCTGGCGGCCCTCTCCAACGGAGCCGCCCGGGAGCTCGTCCTCGAATGGAACAAGATCTCACAGGATTTGGCCGTGCCGCCTTGCCCATTCGGCATCGTGGCCGGTGGCAAGGGAGACGACCGCGGCTACAGTAGCTTCCTCGCAGGCGACGACGACGCGGTGGTTCGCGTCGAGGAAACGCGGCTGCCCGGGTCCCACGATTTTCTGCTCCTGCCTGTCCACCACGCGGCGATGATGAAGAATCAGGGCGTGCAGCAGGCCACCACGGCCTTCCTGAAGACCGGCCGCTTTGCCCCTCCCACAGCCGCCCCTGCCGCCGCCGCGAAGTGATCCCCAGACATCTCCCATGCCCGACGACCTTCGTCCGATCACCACAGAGCCCGCGACTCCTGTCGCCATTCCCGTCGGCCGGGTCGCGGGTGTCGACTACGGCCGCAGGCGGATCGGCGTGGCAATCTGCGACACGCACCGCATCCTGTCGAGCCCGCTCTGCGTGCGGCAGACCGTGGGCGACAAGACCGCCGACGGTGCCTTCTTTCGAAAACTCGTCGCCGACGAGGCCATCGTCGGCTTCGTGGTTGGCCTGCCGATCCATGCCGATGGCACCGACAGCCGGATGTCGGTCGAGGTCGAACGGTTTGGCGCATGGCTGACCGCGGAGACCAATCTGCCGGTCGTCTTTCACGACGAGCGATACAGCTCCCGCGAGGCGACGGGCCTGCTGGCCGGCTCGGGGCTGACACGGGGCCGAAAGAAGGCACGGACCGACGCCATCGCGGCGCAGGTGGTGCTCTCCTCGTGGCTGGAGGCGCAGGCACACGGCGGCGCCGCCGACCGGCCGGGACCGCTCGATGCATGATTCGCCGGCAGACCTTCTGAACACAGGCCCACGCATGAATACCGACCACGCCCCTGCTGCCACTCCGTCCACGGCCCCGAACACGCCGCGATCGGCGGCCACGCGGTTGGTCGTTGGCTGCGGCTATCTCGGAACCAGGGTGGCCCGCCGCTGGCTCGCCGCCGGCGACCGCGTATTCGGCATCACAAGAAGCCAGGCACGCGCGGCCGAACTCGCGGCAATTGGCATCACGCCCGTCGTGTATGACGTCACCGCGGTTCCGGGCTCGCCTCAGGTGCAATCACTGCACTCGCTTCCAGCATTCGACACGGTCTTCTGGGCCGTCGGATTCGACCGTGCCAGTGGCACGACCCATCACGACGTGCACGTCGCCGGCATGGCTCGGCTGCTCGATGCCCTGGCGGGCGCACCGCGAGTGATCCTGTCGAGTTCCACGGGTGTGTGGGGCGACGAAGGAGGTGGCGTCGTCACCGAGGACACGCCCACAAACCCGAGCCGCGAGGCGGGCCGCGTGCTCGTGGAGGCGGAGTCGCGGCTGCGCAGCCATGCGAAGGGTCCGGGAGTGGCCCTGCGTTTCGCGGGCCTCTACGGCCCGGATCGCCTGCCGCGGCTCGACGATCTCAAGGCCGGGCGGCCGATCGCGGCCGATCCCGAAAGCTGGCTCAACCTGATCCACATCGACGATGCCGCGGCCATCGTGTGTGCAGTGGCCGCGGCAGCCTCGCCACGACCGCTCTACGTCGTTTCAGACGGGCATCCCGTTCTGCGCCGCGACTGGTACGGCCACCTGGCCGCCATCACCGGCAGCCCGTTACCCACCTGGGAGCCGTCCCTGCCAAAGGCCCGCGGCGGCGCCGACAAGCGGGTCGATCCCGCCCTGCTCTTCCGTGACGTGCCGATCGCGCTCGCCCACCCCGACCCGCTCCGCGGCATCGAGACGGTGCTCGGCGGCGCGATGTGATTCCGGCACACTTCGCGTGGCCAACATCGGGCACTGACGCCGAAGCCAGAATTGCGTGGCACGTGGGGTGGTGCTTACTCCCGGAGTCCCCCCGCTTCCGCAGGGGGCTTTTATTGGACTCTGCGGAATCCGTGAGGGGCTGCCCATGCCCCGAGAGCCGGCGTTGCTGACCAGCGCAGGCAGGATGCCGGAGCGCAGTCAGCATCGAGTGAGCGAAGGGCAGGATGCCCGTAGCGAACGTCCGGCGACGGCGCATGGGCAGCCCCGAACCGTCGCCAAGCCAACAAGCCGGCGACTACTGCAGCACCGGCACCGGCGCAGGCCGCGGCGATTCTGCCGGACGGTTCGTGCGGGCCAGCCCCGCCGCGCCGCCCGCCAGCGAGTTGAGATAGTCGGCCGTCACGTTCATCGCCTCGTTGAAGTAGAAGTCTCGCTTCACGATCGGCCGCCGCTGGGCGTCCATCTCCTCTTCGAGCTTCTTTTCCTCGTCCTCCGCGGCCTTCCCCTCGTTCCACTGACGGTCGAACTCCGACTCGACCAACGAGATCGTCTTCTCGCTCTTCCGCTTCTCGTACTGTGCGATGTCCTTTCGGACCTTGGCAAAGTCCTCGCTCTTCGTGATCCGCGTCGCCGACCGCTCCTGAAGGGCGCGGAGCATGTCGTCGGTCACACGGCCACTCGTTTGGAATGCCGCGGGCGGCACCTTGTCGAAGGCGATCGCATGATCGAGATCCGACTCGCCCACCGGCAGGTGCGTGGTGATGCTCGGCAGTTCGACGTCACTCTTCACGCCTTCCAACTGCGTGCTGGCACCGAGAGGGCGGTAAAACTGCTGCATCGTGATCTTGATGGCACCGAGCGACGGGGCATTCGGGAGCCGCTGAAACAGCTGGCGGCCGAGGTCGAGCAGGCTCTGCACCGTCCCCTTGCCGTGTGTCGCCTTGTCACCGATGACGAGACCGCGGCGGTAGTCCTGGATGGCGCCGGCCACGATCTCGCTGGCACTGGCACTGAACTTGTTTGTGAGCACCACCAGCGGACCGTCCCACGACACGCCAGGGTCGACGTCGTCGTACTGCTGCACCCGCTTGTCGGCATCCTTGATCTGCACGACCGGACCGGTGTCGATGAACAGGCCCGTCAGCGAAATCGACTCCGGCAGCGAGCCGCCGCCGTTGTTCCGCAGGTCGAGCACCACGCAGTCGATCCCCTTCTGCTTGAACTCCTCGATCAGCCGCTTGCAGTCGCGGGTGCTGCTCTTGTAGTCGGCCTGCCCCTGCCTCGCGCCATCCATGTCCATGTAGAAACTGGGCAGGTTGATCACGCCGATCCGCCAGGGCGAACCGTCAGGCTTCTTGCCATCCTCGACGACTTCCCCACGGGCCTCGGCATCCTTGAGTTCGATCTTGTCCCGCGTGATGTCGTAGATCTTGGGCACCGTCTCTCCCACCGGGGTCACCTTGAGGCGAACGACCGTGCCCCGCTTGCCGCGGATCAGCTTCACCACCTCGTTGAGGTTCATGTCGACGACGTCGACCATCTCCCCTTCCTGGCCCTGCCCCACCCCCACCACGCGATCCTTCTTCTTCAGTCGGCCGTCGCGGTCGGCGGCGCCGCCCGGGGTGAGTTCCATAATGGTTGTGAAGCCGTCCTCGCCTTTGAGCTGCGCGCCGATCCCGTCGAGCTGCAGCCGCATCGCGATGGCGAAATTCTCCTGCGTGCCTGGCGACATGAAGCTCGTGTGGGGATCGAGACTGCTGGTGAGCGCCGTGAGATAGGTCTCGAGCAGCTCGTCGGCTGTCATCTGATGCATCCGCTTGGCGAAGCTCTTGTAGCGACGGAGCAGTTTGTCCTTCGCCTCTTCGGGAGGCGTCTTCTCCATCTTCTGGATGAGCAGGTCGTACTTGATCCGCTTCCGCCAGTTGTCCTCGGCCTCGGCCTCGCTCTTGGCCCAGGTCGCGGCTTCGCGGTCGATGATGATCGACTCCTGCTTGGTGAAGTCCTGCGGCCCGTTGAGCATTTTTTCGATCAACGGCAGCCGCGCATCGACACGCTCGAGAAAGCGGTTGAAGACCTCGTAGGCAAAGCTCACATCGCCTCGCTTGACGAGGTCGTCGAGGGAATCCCGCTTCTGCATGAAGCCGTCGATGTCGCTCTGCAGGAAGTGCAGCTTCCAAGGGTCGAGCCCCTCCAGAAAGATCGTGAACCATCGCTTGGCGATATCGTCGTCGATCGGGTGCCGCAGGAAGTGTTCCCGCTCGAGGTAGCTGCGGACGGCGAGGGTAATCTGCCGGTCGTTGGGCCCGGGCTTGGCACCCGCGGCGGGGGCGGCGGTGCTGCCGACAGCGGACGGCCCAACGGCTGTGGGCGGCTGTTCACCGCGACTGGGCACGACGAAGGCGCTCAACAGACAGGCCGCGAATACCGCCGACAGCTGCCAGCCGGCGCGGGTGGGACGATTGCCGCTCACGTGGATTGACTCCTTACCATCGGGACGTTCCAAAGCTCTTGGCATCATTCTGACGAATCAACTGGTTTCTGACGAGATGTTCTTTGCTGCCTGAAAAGGCAGTTCGCGCGACTTTCCCGCCCCGCAGCATCTTCCAGACCGTGGTTCAGGACGCAGCACCGGCGGGGAACGCTGCCTCAGCGCGATCCAGCAGTGCCCGCGCCACGAGCGGCCCGGCGCCGAGCCGCGGGACCTGCACCCATTCGACCCCAGGATGTGCCTGACGGGCACGAACCACCGCCGCCGTGACCTGCTCTTCTACGTGGCCGCGGAAGAGAAGGTGCGGCTGCACAACAACGCGACGGATGGCACCACCACTCCCGGCGACAGCCCCAGCCGCCGCATTTTCGATCGCCTCGTCGAGCGTCGGTCGGGCGGCGGCCACAAACCCAAGTTCGATGCGTGGCTGGAAAGAGGCTGCGGACTGCGCTGGACCGGTGGACTGGTGCTGGCAAGATGCCTGGGCAAAATCGTGCAACTGCCGATGGGCCGTCGGATCGCTCGAACCGCGACCGATCATCAGCAGGACCGTGTTTTCCGCCGGCACGGTGGGGAGCGGCGCCAAGGCCTCGTGGCGTCGCTGCAGCGAGACCGCCAGGATGTCGGGATGACATCCCAGGGCATCGCACTGCCGCACAACGAGCCCAGCCCGTGCAGCCCCCTCACGGACCGCCTCCGGAACATCCCTTCGAGCGTGCCCTGCCGTGAACAACAGGAGCGGGGCGGCCACGACCTCCGTACAGCCCCGCTCAGCCAAGCGCTCGAGCGCCTCGCCAATCGAGGGGCCGATCACCTCCAGAAAGCCCAGTTCCACAGCCACATCTGGCAGCATCTCCGCCACCAATGCCGCGATCTCCCGCGTCTCCTCCGCCCCCACCGGGTCGGCCGTTCCATGCCCCACGACCACCACGCCCCGCGTTCTCCCCCCCCTCCACGCAACGGCATCGGCAGCCTTGTTGCCCGCGGGTGTCGACCCGCCGACCCCGCTCGACCCAACCACATCACGAGAGAACCTACGAAAGAGCCTGCGAAACGGGCTTTTCACCAGGTGACCAACGGTACTGGCGGACAGGAGTGGCAAGGCGTGTGCTTTCGGAAGGCAACAGACGGCTGGGAGTGCTGCAGCGGTGGGCGATCCAGTTCCATCCTCGACCGATCAAATTTATAGTGATGGGAGCTGAAAAGCCACGCCCCCCGTCGACTCCCCGATCCAGCCCGCCCATCCACCCGAGAGCTGAGCCGTGTCGAGCGCATCGGTTTCCGTGCCCTCACTCCCGGCGCCTGCGGCGCTGATGCTGCGGATCGCCGACCGCTCCGGGCCCACGTTCGTGCTCGACCCCGCGCATGACAACACGCTCGGCCGCTCGCCCGAGGCGACGATCGTGGTGGCAGATCGGCTGGCGAGCCGCACGCACGCCGCCGTACGTTTTGATCCGTCCTGCAACACGTGGGTGTTGCACGATCTCGGCAGCCGAAACGGCACCTTTCTGGATGGTGTGCTGGTCGACTCGGCAGTGATCCCGGATGGCGCTGTGGTCCGTGTGGGAACGTCGGAGATGGTTTTCAAGCAACTGCCACCGGCAACCGCCACGCCGCCGGCCGCGGAGCGTGGCCACTTCGTCCGCTGCCGCCCGGTGGCCGAACTCGAGGGCAGCGTGCTGCGAAGGTCGTCGATCGGTTCGACGGATGACGCACGGCGGCCGTTGTTGCTCTACCAGGCCAGCATCCGCCTGCTCGCTTCGCGGAACATCCGCGAGGTGATCGAGTCCACACTGGAACTGGCGGCGCACCATTCAGGCGCTGCCAGCGTGGGCTGGTTTCGCGTGAGCGAGGAATCACGACTGGAGCCTGTGTGCGTCGTTCCACCAGGCAGCAGTCTGGCCACGCTCGTGGGTGAATCGACAACGCGGCTGGTCGTACGCGAGCGCAATGCCATCTGGCTGGCGAACTCCGGCCCGGCCGACGCCGCGGCGCACGAAGCCGAGCCGGAGATCGCCTGTCTGCCGATCGTGGAACGCGAGCGGGTGCATGCGGCGCTCGTCGCCTCGGCGGCAAGCGGCTCGATGCGGAGCGCCGATTTCGATTTCCTCGTGGCGCTCGCGAGCCTCGCCTCCGCTGCCTGCGCCGGGCATTCCGGATCAACCGTTGGCCGCAACGCAGCCGCGGCCGACCTGGGCTCGCAACAGACGGTCGGACTCGACTCCGTGGTCATGCTCGACGGGACAGTCGCCATCAACGAGGCGAACCTGCGGCAGTGAGCCGCGCAGACTGTGTCTCAGGACGGCGAACAGGAGCTCGCGATGGCACGATCAGCGCTCGGCGGCGTCGCCGAGCCGGGGCAGGAGCGTGGCCACGAATGAGAGCACCGCCACCGCCGCCACGAAGGGGAGCGTGTGCGAGGCGTTCAATGCGAACAGCATCGAGCCCACGAAGGGCCCGAGGATCCGGCCGAGCGAGGCAAACGACTGATTCACGCCGAGCACCTCCCCCTGGCGGTCAGCGTCGGCACTCTTTGAGATCAGCGCCGACACGGATGGATTCACGAAGGCGAAGCCGGCCACCGCCAAGGCGGCTGCCGCGTAGAAGAGCTTGTCGAGCGGCCAGCCATTGCCAGCCGGCCCGCCGTGCACGGCCCAGGCCACGAGCCCTACTCCCCCGAGGCCGAGGATCATGAGCGCGATACCCGCCGCCAGCAGCCGCGTTTCAGGCAGCCGTTTGGCCAACGGGCGATAGAAACCGCCCGCCAGCATCAGCATCACGCCGATGAAGGCGAAGACGAGGAAGTTGTCATCGTCGGTCATCCTGAAGGCCGACTCGGTCAGCCGCGCCAGCGTGGCCTCGAAATTGGCAAACGCGAATATCGAGAGGAAATAGATGAGCACAAGAGCCCCGACCCGCGGCATTCGCAGCACGGCCGCCGTCCGCGACATGCTGGGAAACTCCTTGGCCGCCCGGGTCCCCGGTCGACGCGTCTCCTTGAAGACGAAAATCGCGATCAACAGCGCGATGAACGACAGCATCGACGCCAGCGCCCCCACCCCCCATGGCTGCTGCTTGAAGAGCGCCAGGCCGAAGTAGGCGATCAGGGGGCCGAGCGTGAATCCCGCGCCGAACGCGATCCCGATGAGGGCCATGCCCCGGGCGCGGTTCTGCGGCGTGGTGCAGTCGGCGATCACAGCCGCAGCCGTGCCGACGCTCGCGCCCGCGATGCCCGCACCGATGCGCGACAACAGCATGAGCCCCAGTGCCGTCGCGGCGCGGTCAGCCGGAAACGTGACCGCATACCCATAGAGCGCGTAGAAGACGACCGATCCCGACAGGCTCAGGAGCAGCATCGGACGCCGGCCGACCGCATCGGAGATGCGGCCCCACATCGGGCTGAAGAGGAACTGCATCAGCGAGAAGACGGAGAACAGGATTCCGATCGTGGCGCCGACGGCGACCGGCGAGAGCTTAAGCGCCGTGAGATATGGCTCCGCCTGCCGCGGCATCACCGGCAGCACGATGCCGAAGCCCAGCAGGTCGATGAACACCGTGAGGAACACGATCAGCAGCGCACCGCGTGCCGCCGGCGCGGCAGGATCGGCGGACGGGGATTCCGGTGGAGACGACGACGAAGCGGGCATGCGGGTTCCGGTACGGAAGGAAGGTCTGGAGCGATCACTCTGGCTCTGCGGCGAACCGCGTCGATGATGGCGGCGCGGGTGCTACACTGTGCCGCGATGGACGACAGCCAGCTTTCCGACCGTCGCAGCCCGCCGCAGGACGCCCTGAGCGTGTCGGAGGTCACGTCGCGCGTCAAGGAGCACATGGAGTCGCGGTTCTCCGACGTGTGGGTCACCGGCGAGATCAGCAATCTGGTCCGGGCCTCGTCCGGCCACATCTACCTGTCGCTCAAGGATGAATCGGCCCTGCTCCGTGCCGTGGTCTGGCGGGGGGCGCTGCCCCAACTGGCGATCGAGCCGGTGGATGGCCTGCAGGTGATCTGCCACGGGAGGATCGAACTCTACCCTCCTCGCGGCACCTATCAGCTCACGATCGACCGGCTGCACGCGGTGGGCACCGGCAGCCTCGAGGCACGACTCAAGAAGCTGCACGCCTCACTCGAACGCGAGGGGCTCTTTGCCCCGGGCCGCAAGCGGCGCATTCCCGCATTCCCGCGACGGATCGCCGTGGTCACGAGCCCCACGGGGGCGGCCATCGCGGATTTCCTCACCACGCTGTTTTCACGGTGGCGGTGTGCCGAGGTGATCGTCGTGCCGTCGCGGGTGCAGGGGGCGGGGGCGGCGGAGGAACTGGCCACGGCGCTGGCACATGCCGCCCGGCTCGCGCCGCCCGTCGATGTGATCGCGCTGGTCCGCGGCGGCGGCAGCCTCGAGGATCTCTGGAGTTTTAACGAAGAGGTGCTCGTGCGGGCGATCTTCGCGTCGCCGGTACCGGTCGTGTCGGGAGTGGGCCACGAAATCGATGTCACGCTCGCCGACCTCGTCGCTGATCTCCGCGCGCTCACCCCTACCGACGCCGCCGTCCGCGTCTCCCCCGACGGGCCGCAGGTCGCCGCGACGCTCGACATGCTGGGCACGCGGCTGCAGACGGGACTCCTGCGGCGGATCGACGCGGCCCGAGATCGCATCGGCCAACTCGCCCGCTCGCGAATCTTCGCCGACCCCGAGCGACTCGTCCGCGACCGCGCCGCCACGCTCGAACAGCAGGCGGCAAGGCTCCATCGGCTGGCGGCCGCGGCGATCGATCGTGGCGGCGAACGGATAGCCGCCGCGGCTGCCCGCCTCGAGGCGGGCAGCCCGCTCAAACTGCTCGCCCGTGGATGGTCCGTGACGTGGCTCGACACCGACGGCGTTGAGGCGGGAACAGCACCGTCCGCGGCGCTCAGGTCGGTCGTGGGCGTGCGGCCCGGCGCAGGCATTGTTACCCAACTGTCCGATGGAAAAATCTTCAGCCGTGTGGAAAGGACCTCGCCCGATGCCCACCAAACCTGAGCCACCCCAGTCTGAAGCGAACCGGGGCGAGCAGGCCGGAAACCCAGCCCAGCCAGCCCAGCCTGCAGCCGTGCCGTTCGAGACATCGCTGGCTGAATTGAACGACCTTGTGAACCGGCTGGAATCGGGCTCTCTCGGCCTCTCCGACTCGATCGGAGCCTACGAGCGGGGCGTGGCGATCCTCCGACGCCTTCACGAGCAGTTGGCGGATGTCGAGGAACGCGTGCGGCTGCTGGTGAGGATCGACGAACAGGGCCGTCCGATCCTGGAGGAAATCGCAGACGGGGCGACCGCACCAGAGCAAACAGGCCGACCGAAAGGCGGAGGTTCGACCACCGACGGTGACGTGACCGTTCGACGCACGGCTCGTCCTGCCTCGAGGACGGGCCGGCCCAAACGCCTGCCGGGGATGGACGATGCCGGAGAGGATAGCTAATCTGCAATTCCGTCGGCGGGGTTGAACATGGCCGGCAGGTGCGAGGCAGAGCCGCAGCCTCTCCGACAGATGATCGTGTCCACCGTTCTCTCTCAACGCCAATCATCGTGATGCCATGATCGAAGTGAGCGATGCTCCGGATCTCGATGCGGCGGTGATGAGCTCCCTGGAGAGGGTCCGCGGCTTCATCGATGCCCGTCTCGACGCGGCGATCGAGATGTCTGCCGACGCATCGCCCCGCCTCTTTGATGCGATGCGGTATGCCCTGCTGGCGCCCGGCAAGCGGCTGCGGCCGGCCCTGGTGCTCTGGGCCGCGTCCGCATGCTCGAACGACGGTGCGGGGCGATCGTGCGAGGAGGCGTGGGAAGCGGCCGCGCCTGCGGCCCTGGCCGTTGAGATGATCCACGCCTACTCGCTCGTGCATGATGACCTGCCGGCGATGGATGACGATGATCTCCGCCGAGGCCGGCCCACCTGCCACCGCCAGTTTGATGAGGCGACCGCCATCCTCTGCGGTGATGCCCTGCAGGCTTTGGCCTTTGAGGCACTCGCGCAGGGCATGCCGGCCGCGACCGCCGCACGCGGTTGCCTCGTGCTGGCACGGGCGGCCGGCGGCGAGGCGCTCGTGGGCGGGCAGGCCGACGATCTGGCCGCGGAACGCGGGTGGGTCAACGATATGGCGACAGCCCCGGCAGCCGAGCAGGTGGCGTGGCTGGAGCGGATCCACCGGCGCAAGACCGGCGCACTGTTCAGTGCTGCCCTGGAACTGGGTGGCCTGTCGGTGGCGGCCCGCCACGATCAGCTCGCCATGCTTGCGGCGTTTGGCCGGGCCTTCGGGCTCGCCTTCCAGATCGCCGACGACATCCTCGACGCGGAGGGCACCGAGGCCGCGGTCGGCAAGAGGGTCGGCAAGGATGTGGAACGCGGCAAGCTGACATTTCCCTCTGTTATCGGGCTCGAAGCGAGCCGGGAGAGGGGCCATGCCCTCGCCCGGGAGGCGGTCGGGGCCGTGGCCGGCATGGGCCCTGCGGCCGACGGCCTAGCCCGGCTTGCCCATTGGATCATCCGCCGAAATCATTGACCGGAACCGTTCGCACGGCTGCCAAAACGGCTCCAGCGGGTATAACGATCTGGTCAGGAAGCCCGAGTATACAAGGACGGGAACAGGATGTTCCCGTGAACCATGGCCGCGATCCTTCCCTCCATCATGTCGCCCCGTGATCTCGACGGGCTTTCGCCTGAGCAGCTCGAGCAACTCGCCGCCGAAATGCGGAAAGCGCTCTGCGAGGTGGCGGCCAGCCGCACGGCCCACTTTGCATCCAATTTGGGCGTCGTGGAGCTCTGCTTGGCGCTGCACAAGGTCTTCGATTTCAGTCGCGACCGGCTGATCTGGGACACCGGCCACCAGATCTATCCTCACAAGCTGATCACCGGCCGCTTCAGCCGTATCGGCACGATCCGAACCAAGGGCGGCCTGATGGGCTACCCAAACCCCGATGAGAGCCCCTACGACCTGTTCATGACCGGTCACGCCGGCTCCAGCGTGTCGACCGCCCTCGGGTTGGCCAGCGGTGACGACCTGTGCGGCCGCGGCGACCGCCGCGCGGTGGCCGTCATTGGCGACGGGGCACTGCCCTCGGGCATCGTGTTCGAGGCTCTCAACAATGCCGGGTTCCTCAAGAAGCGGCTGATCGTGATCCTCAACGACAACCGGATGTCGATCTGCCCGCGAGTGGGGGCCCTCGCCGAATATCTCGACGTGATCCGCACCAACCCCTGGTATCGCGGCCTCCGCAATCAGGCGAAGGAGGTGATCAAGGGCGTGCCCATGGTCGGCGGGCAGATGGAGCGGATGATCGTCAACGTGAAGGACTCGCTGAAAGCGACGCTCCACGGCGGCGCGCTCTTCGAGTCGATGGGCGTGCGCTACTTCGGCCCCGTCGAGGGGCATTCGCTGCCAAACCTGATCCGCTACCTCGAAATGGTCAAGGACGAGGAGGGGCCCATCCTCCTGCACGTGCTCACGGAGAAGGGGCACGGCTTCAAGCCGGCCGAGGAGGACCCCGTCTTCTTCCACACGCCCGCGCCGTTCGAGTGTGACGACGACGACTGCATCGTCTCGATCAAGAAATCCTCGGCCCGCGCCTACACCGACACGGCCAGTGCTGCCATTGGCGACTGCATGCGGCGTGACAAGCGGGTGACGGTGCTCACGGCCGCGATGTGCCAGGGCAACAAGCTGGAGCAGGTCCGCGAGGAGTTCCCCACCCGGTTCTTCGACGTGGGCATCTGTGAATCGCACGCCGTTGCCTTCGCGGCGGGGCAGGCCAAGGTGGGCTGCCGGCCGATCGTCGACATCTACAGCACGTTCCTGCAGCGTTCATTCGACCAGATCTTTCAGGAGGTCTGCCTGCAGAACTTGCCGGTGGTGTTCATGATCGACCGGGCCGGCTTGACCGGCCCCGACGGCCCCACGCACCACGGCTCCTTCGACCTGGGTTATCTCCGGCTGTTTCCCAATCTGGCGGTGCTGGCCCCCGGCGACGAGCACGACCTCACCGCCATGCTCGACTGGGCCCTCACGCAGAACGGTCCGGTGGCGATCCGGTATCCCAAGGCGGTGGTCGCATGCCATCCGGGAGAACGGTCACCGATCGAACTCGGCCGGGCCGAGATGCTCGTCGAGGGGCACGACGGCCTCATCGTCGCCTGTGGCACGCTGCTGGGTGATGCCCTCAAGGCGGCCGCACGGCTCCGCGACGAGGGGCTCGAGGTGGGCGTGGTCAACGCCCGGTTCGTCAAGCCGCTCGACGCGAGGCTGCCGGCATGGATCGAAGCGGCCCCCTGGGTGGTGACCGTCGAGGAAAATGCGCTGCAGACTGGCTTTGGCAGCGCGGTGCTTGAAGCTGTGAACGACGTGGGGGCCCATGCGGGTCATGCGGGTCCCCTCAAGCGGCTCGGCATCCCTGACCGATTCGTGGAGCACGGCGAGCGGGGCGAACTGCTGGCCGATTTGGGGCTCGATGCCGCCGGCATCGCAGCCGCCTGCCGCCAACTGGCGGGCCGCGCGGCAGCCGGCGCCGCCACATCGCACCGCTCGTGACGCACACCGGCACCCGCGCAGCAGGCTGACGAGACTCCCAGATACTCTTCCTTCCCTCGGCGTGCCGCACCATGAGCGTTCTTTCCCGGTTGCATCCCGAGCATCCCTCGCCACGGCAACTCAATCTGGTGATCGCGGGCTCGAGCGAGGTGCCGGCGGTCGTTGCGGAGGCCAGCCGCCTGCAGTCGTCGCTGCAGAAGGCGGGCCACCGCGTCACCTCCCGGCTCGCCCTGCGGAACGACTGGAGCGAGGGACGGTTTCATCCGGACGATGGCACGACGGCCGACCTGGTGCTCGCGCTCGGTGGCGATGGCACGATCCTGAGGACGGCCCGCTGGATGGGCTATGAGCAGGTGCCTGTACTCGGCGTCAACCTCGGCACGCTCGGCTTCCTCGCCGATTTCTCGATCCTCGAAATGGACGCGGTGCTCGAAGACATCGCCGGCGGCCGGTTCCGACTCGTCGAACATCTCATGTTCGAGACCGAGGTGATCCGCGACCGCGTGACGATCCACCGCGAACTCGGTCTCAACGAAACGTCGATCCTCGCGGGTCCCCCGTTCTCGATGATCGAGATCTGTCTGTTTGTGGACGGCGAGATTGCCACCACGTACCGCTCCGATGGCCTGATCGTGAGCACTCCGGTCGGTTCGACCGCCTACAACCTCTCGGCCGGCGGCCCGATCGTCCGTAAGGACCTCGACGCCTTCATCTTTACGCCGCTGAGTCCCCACACGCTGACCAACCGAACCGTCATCGATTCCGCAATGCGGCGTTTCGAACTGCTCGTGCCGCGGCCCAACCAGGGCTCGGCCTGCGTGGTCGACGGACGCATGATCACCGGCCTCGCAGCCGACGACCGCGTGCTGATCCGCCGGGCGACGCCCCGGTTCACACTCGTGGAAACGCGGACGCACGGCTACTACCGCACGCTGCGTGACAAACTCCATTGGGGTGGCGGCATCCACGGCACGGGATTGCGTGCGCCTCGCGCAGGCGAAGCGCATGGCGCAGGCGAAGCGCATGGCGCAGGTGCAGCGCCTGACGGAGACGCGGTATGACGCAGTTCCCGTGGCGATGCTCCTTTCCACTGCTGCTGGGCTGCCTGCTCCCCTACGCCGCGATCGGCCGGGCAGCCGACACCGCTGCACCGGAAACAACGCCGCGGGTGACGCTCGAATACCGCTTCCAGCCGGGCGAAAAAATAGACATGGACGTTTCGCACCGCGCCCTTACCGAAACCACCGTGGGCGCCACGTCGCAGTCGACGGAGACCGCCACCGATTCGCGGAAGACCTGGACCGTGGTGGCGGTGGACGATGCCGGACACGCCACGCTCGAGCATTCGGTGGACGACGTGACGATGAACTCCCGCACCAGCGACCGCGGCCAGATCCGCTGGAGCAGCACGAGCGAAGATCCCGCGCCACCGGGCTATGAAATGGTGAAGGCGAGCCTCGGTGTGCCGCTCTCGCGGCTGGTGGTGGACCGCAGCGGCCGCCTGATCGATCGCAGGGATCTCCGCCCCTGCCCGCCCTCCAGCACAGGCGACCTCGTGGTCGTGCCGCTCCCGGAGGGGCCGGTGGCCGAAGGGGCGGAGTGGACCGTGCCGCAGGAAGTGATCGTGGACGTTCCCGGCGGTGTGCGGAAGGCGGTGCGGACACGACTCCGCTACCAACTCACGGCAATCAAAGACGGCGTCGCAACGATCCGTGTCGACACCACGGTTCTCACGCCGATCGACGACCCGCGACTCGAATCCCGCCTGCTCGAACGGATTTGGAACGGCACGATCGATTTTGACATCGACCGCGGCCGCGTGCTCCGTCGGACCACCGGCATCGACCGCCGGGTCGTCGGCTTCGAGGGTCCGGAGTCGAGCGTCCGCTACAAGTCGAGCCTCGAAGAGCGACTGGTGGAGAAGAAGTAGAAAAGCCGTCAGCCCGCGCGGAGGACGTCTTCGACGCGGCGGATCGCCTCTTCTACGTCCCACGTCGTGTCGGCCAGCACGATCCGCGACCGCTGCGCCACCCATTCCCCCACGGTCTTCTGTGCGGAAATGACCGTCGAGTGACTGCGCCGACCAAAGTAGCTGCCGATCTCCGTCAGCGCCGACGTGGTGTGCCGCCGGGCCAGAAACATCGCCAGCATCCGCGGATGGTTGACGGTGCGGGCTCTCCGCGAGGATTGCAGGCTGCCCGCTTCGATGCCAAAGGCGGAGCAGACGGCCCGTTCGATATCGGCCAGTCGTACGCTGCGTGCGCTCGACCGCACGAGGTCGGCGAGAGCCTCTTCCGCCATGCCAGGCGTGACCGGCAGGCCCAGCATGTGGCTGGTGGCCTCGAGCCGATTCAGGGCGCCGATGAGTTCTCGCGCATGGCGGGTCATGTGGGTGGCGACGTAGTGGATCACCTCGTCGGGCAACGACATGCCGCGAGTGGCGGCAACACCCGCCACGATGCCCCGGCGCACGTCGTAGTCAGGCGGTTCGATCCGGGCGATCATGCCGCCCCGCAAGCGAGTGAGGAGATCGGGGCCGAGGCCGTCGAGCGCCGCCAGGTCCCGGTCCGAGGCAAAGACCATCTGTCGCCCCTGCCGGTGCAGGGCATCGACGGTCTGCTGCACTTCCATGAGGGTCGCCCGCTTCCCGGCGAAGAACTGCAGGTCGTCGATCACCAGCAGGTCGGCGTTGCGGCAGCCGCGGCGAAAGCCAGGCAATCCGCTCCCGTGGAGCGACTGCAGGAAGCTCGTCGTGAACTGTTCGGCGGAAAGCAGGAGCGTCGTCGCCCCCGGATGGAGATCGCGAAATCGCCCGCAGATGCCCTCCAGCAGGTGTGATTTCCCGACGCCACTGGAGCCATGAATGACCAGCGGCGACATCTCGCCGGGCCGCGAGGCGGCGATTTCGATGGCCGCAAACGCCATCCGGTTGCTCGGGCCCACCACGAAGCTCTTGAGGCCGGCCGCCGGCCGCCGGGCCGCGATACCGCCGCGGGCCTCCTGAGACGGCGCCCCGCGGCTGGCGGGCTGCCCGCGGCTGGCAGACTGCCCGACCGCGCCGAGCCGCCGCGGCCGAACGGCCTCGCGGGGGCCGGCCGCCGCCACCGGCCGCAGCGTTCCCCTAGCGGACGCGACCACACTAGCGGACGCGACCACACTAGCGGACGCGACCACACTAGCGGACGCGACCACACTAGCGGGAGCGACCACCTGAGCGGGCGCGACCACCGGGACGGTCACGATCGCCGTCGCCGCAGCCGTTCGCCATGCGACGGACCATCCCGCACCGCAGGCGGTCCGCACCGCGGCTTCGACATCGTCGTGAAACGTCCGTTTCAGCCACTCCTGTGAAAACGCATTGCCGACACAGACGACGATACTCCCACCATCCTCGCCCCCAACGGCCTCCACGTCGATGGCCACGGCATCGCCGAACCAGACCGCATAGCGTTCCGCACCCAGCCGTTCCCGCAGGACCTCTTCAACACGCGCGACCTTTCGCCGACGATCGCTCTCCAGACCGCTGCCAGTTGGGCAGGCATGGGTATGGTGCGGCTCATTGCCACTCTCTGTCGCAATGACCGCCGCTTTCGCCATGACTGCTCCGTCCACCGGACGCGCCCCGCAACGGTCTGACGACCGCTGCCTGGGAACATCCTTGGGTTCATCCTTGAATCGTTCTTCCCATCGCTCTTCGCGCGGCGAGTATAGGAGTGCCAGCAGTGCTGTCAAAGCCATGACAGCAGCGCCGCCGAAAGAGCGACTGCCACCTCGTTTGGATGCCGTCAAAGGAGCACGCGAGCGCGCGATGCGAGGCAGCACCGCTTTCCATGACGCGGTGCACAAACTGTGCGAAATCGCTGAAAACAGCCGTTCTTGCCGAGCAACACACACATCGCGGAATTTCTCTATACTGTGTTGCGGTCGGTGTCCCACAGGTGTGGCGGGCACGGTCTGCAAGGCGTGCATGTCGTGCGGCCACGTGTTGCTCGTCCTCATGACTCGTTGACGTTTCTCGGCACGCATCAGGATGCGCACGATGCCCATGCTTCGAAATTCGAGCCTTTGCTGCCACGCGGGCAACGCCATCGGCGTGAATCGGCTCCATTCCAAATCGCTCTCGTCTGCCCTCGCTTCGTTTTCGATCGCGGTGCTGAGCGCGATCCTGATGGCCGCCTCCAGCGGGCCTTTCGCGAGTGCCGCAGATGATGCGCCGGTGGCGAACACCGCTCTCCCGCAGCCCGCAGCCGCCCCGTCGGCGACGACAGCCCCCTCCTTCCAGCCGGAAGACATCTCGATCGGGGAGCCGATTTCTCTGCCCCGGGCGACACCGCTCGCCTCTCCCGCACCTGGCCGCCCACCCCTTCCACCACCCACGGTCCCGGCTGGCGGTCCTTTTCAGACAACGCCTTCGCAACTTCCTTCTGTCATCGCCCCCGCCAGTCAGGCACCTTTGAACCCGCCGGTACAAGCTCCGGCACGAACTGCGGCCGCCCAAGCTCTGGCCGACCCCAGTGCCTCCTTGCAGTCGGCAGCGGCCGGCGGCGGCTGGCTGGGGATCGCAGTCGACGACACCGTGGTGACGGGGCGACTGGTGGTCGTTGAAGTGGCACCTGGTGGGCCGGCGGCCAAGGCAGGCGTCAGGCCTCAGGACATGCTGCTTGCCATCAACGGAAACCAGCTGCGCAACGGCGATGAAATGGCGGCGGCCCTCGCCGCAATCACTCCCGGCCAGCAGGTCAAGATGGCCGTCGGGCGTGACAACCGGGTCGAAGACGTTGTGGCACAGGCCTCCGCGAGGCCGCCGGAAGCATTGTCCCGCGACTGGCAGTCGGCCGTGGCTAGCGAGGCGGCGGCCCCAAATGCTTCCATGCTGGCGTCCGCAGCGGCCCCCCCGGCGCCCGTTGCCCCGACGCGTCTGGTTCCGGAAACGGCCACCGTCAGCGTGCTCCCGCCGCCCGCGGCCCTGCTGCCTGCCAGAGCAGCGACCGATGCACCGCAGCTGGCCCGGCCCGCGACGGCGGCTTCGACGGCGACTCCGGCGGCATCAGGCCGCACGGCACTGGGCGTGCGGACGGTGCCTGTCGACCCCAACGTGCAGTCCCGCTTCCAACTCTCCGAGCCTCAGGGTGCATTCGTGATCGGCGTGGTGCAGGATCTACCCGCGTCCAAGGCTGGCGTGCCCCCCGGCAGCGTGATCGTCGCCATCAACCATCAGCCGGTGCGCTCGCCGCAGGACCTCACGCAACTGGTGGCCCGTGGCCCCGTGGGCACGCCCGTGCCGCTGGAATACGTGCTCCCGGGCGGCCAATCGAAGCAGGCTGACGTGGTGTTGCAATCGCTGCAACAGCCGCTCGAGCGGGCGCTGATTGGCGATGGCGACGCCGGGCAGGCGGCGGAGCCGCCCTCGCTCCAGACGGCACCGTTGACGACCCGACGGGTGCAACCGACGGCCGGCTACCAGTCGGCAGAGCAGTCGGCGGAGCCCGCAACGCTGGTCAGGCTGGAAGAACTGCTCCTCCGCATGAACAACCGGCTCGAGCAGCTCGAGCGTCGCCTCGAACGCATCGAATCGGGCCGCTGACGCTCCGGCGGCAGCCGCTTGAGGCAGCCGGTTCAGGCGGCCGGCCGATCGGACTGGCGCTCAGGCAGGTCGAGGCCGAAACGGGCCAGTTCATCATCCAGAGAGACGCCTGCCGGGCCGGGCACTCGTGCCGACCGTTTTGCATGCCGCGACGGCTCCTTGCGCATGCGTTTCTCGCCCGCGCGATACGCACGCGATCCGGCCCACGCCTCCGCATCATCGGAGAGGTGCACAAGCAGCCGCTCCACGCCGGCCCGTTGACGCTCCAGATCATCACGGCTCAGGTTGGCCGGCACGTGGATCGCCCGACTGACAACACCCCGGGCCCGCGACCAGGGCCGCGGAATGGCAAAGCGGTCCCACGTGCCCAGCCGCCAGGGCCGTTCATAGCCGAACCCCATCGCGACGATCGGAATCCGCATCGTACTCGCCAGGAAGATGCAACCCGGCGCCAGCCGCCGCCGCGGCCCGCGCGGACCATCGGGGGTGATGGTGATGTTTTCCCGCTCGGCCCGCCCTGCGAGTTCGCGCAGCGCCTCCGAGCCCCCCTTGAACGTGCTGCCCCGCACGGTGCCGAAGCCCATCATCGTCGCCACGCGGGCGAGGATGTCGGCATCGTGGTGCCGCGACAGCAGCATCGCAATGTTGGAATGCCCACGGAGATAGAGGGGCAACAGGATGTTCTCATGCCAAAACACGTAGATCTTCGAGCCACGGTAGTCGGGATGCACAGGATCGACCGTCGGATCGCCAAAATCGACGCGGTAGTCGAGCGTGCCCATCCACTGACGGATGCACGCTGTGGAAACAAGCGACGTGGCGCTGATGGCCAGCGGAGACTCGAGCTTCACGAATCCGATTCCTTTCTTGCGTTCATGCCTCCCACCAACTCCCCTCGAAGACCTCCTCGGCAGGCCCCGTCATGAAGACGTGGCCCGAGGCCGCCCACTCGAGTTCCAGCGATCCGCCGGGCACGTCGGCCACGATCCGCCGTCCCGTCCGACCGGAGAGGACACCCGACACGCACACCGCCGATGCGCCGGTGCCGCAGGCCATCGTGATGCCGCTGCCACGTTCCCACGTCCGCATCCTCACCCGCTCAGGTGACCGCACCTCGACGAAGTGCACGTTGATCCGACGGGGAAAGATCGCGTGCGTCTCGATCCGGGGGCCGATCATCTCCAACGGAACGCGGGCGACGTCGCGGCAGTAGAAGGTCGCATGCGGGTTGCCCATCGAGACGCAGGTCATCCGCGGGTCGAGCCCGGCCTCCTCCCACCACGCCTCCGGCGGGCCGATCGCGGCGCACGCAGCGTCGACGATGCTGCCATTGGCTGATGCCGCGGCAGCGTGCTCGGCGACCACCACCGGAATCTCGGCTGGCGCGAGGAACGGCTCCCCCATGTCAACGCGCACCCGCGAACGCCGCGGGCCGTCTGGCATGACGTCGAGCGTGAGCACGCCGCGGCCGGTTTCGATCGTCACCGCCCCCGCCGGCGCCCGGCCGCGTGCCACCACCAGGTGCGCCACGCACCGCACGCCGTTGCCGCACATTTCCGACTCGCTTCCATCCGCGTTGAACATCCGCATCCGGGCCGCAGCGACGGCCGAGGGCATCACCAGCAAGAGACCGTCTCCTCCCACGCCGAAATGACGGTCGGCGATCCGCATCGCCAGCGCGGCCGGATGCGCCGGCGTCGGCTCGGCAAAGCAGTCGATGTAGACGTAGTCGTTTCCCGCGCCCTGCATTTTCACGAAATGAATCGGTCGTGTCGTCATCGCCATCCTCTTTCACGCGTGCGTCGTCATCCGCAGATCCGTTGCCTTCCGATCAGCCAGCCTGCCACACGAGCCCGCTCGTCGGCAGGCCCCCAGTATGAACATCGCCGGCCTGCAGGCCCAAGTCTCGGCATCGCTGCCCCACTCACCGTTGACTCTCCCTCCGCAGTCCTGCGCTCCGGAGACCATCCTGACCACGCCGCTGCGACTGCAGTTTCTGAATGGCCGCGGCAAGCGTGGGAAACGCCTCGCTCGTCATTTCCGGATGCGGGAGCGTGCCGTCGACGTGGATCAGCATGAACTGTCCGCTCGCGCCACCGAGCACGCGTTTCATCGCCGGCAACTGCGTGGCCGAGTCGCCCATGATGGAGCGGAACGTCATGTGGACATTGGAGTCGAAGTCGATCTCGCCGTTGCCGACGAGGCTGATGGCGTCACCGGAGAGTTCGATGTTGTCGAGATAGGCGCGTGGTCCCTCGATCCGGAAATCGACGATGCTCGAACCAAACGCATTCAGGTCGGGCGACTTGATCCGCAGCATCTTGAGCATCGCCACCACCATTGGCAGCTCGTAGATGTCTGCATCGCGCAGCCGCACCTGCCCCCGGCCCGCGAGCGAGTGGGCACCGGCGCGGGAGCCGCTCACCTCCACCGTGCTGAAGACGCGTCCGCGGTAGGGATGCGCGGCGGAGAGCGTGTCGCCCGCGAGCCGTTCCAGGTCGGCATCCCCGAGCGATGCCGACAGGGCAAAACCGCCGGGATCGCCGGCCGCGACACTCCCGTCGAGGAGCAGCGTGCCCCCCGCCACGCGTGCCGACACCCGGCGCGGCGCGGCCTTCTCTCCGACCCGCGCCGCCGTCGCACCCAACCGCACACCGCTGGCATCCATGGCAAGCGGCCCCTGCACCGCCGTCAGCTGCATGCCCCGCCACATGGCGCTGTCGATCGCCATGTCGCCGAAGGTCTGCCATGTCTGTCCGTCGGACTGGCCGCGCAGACGAATGCCGCCGTGCACGTGTTCGATCGGCGTGCCCACATCGAGCGAACCTTGTTCCACGTCGAGCTGCATGTCCCACGATGCGGCTGGCGGCCCGGCGGTGGAATGGATGTCGAGCGATCCGGCCAGGGAAAGGAGCCCGCGGAGATGGACCGCGGAGATCGCCTGTTGCAGCCCCGCCGGCAGGGCATGCAACACGTCGTGGTCGGCACGGAAGCGGTCGGCCGTGAGCTGCTCGAAGGAGACGTGCCAGCCACCGCCCGGCACAAATCGGCAGACGCCCCCGGCGGTGACGGTCGTCCTGTCGTGCGTGCCCCGAACCCGCTCGAAGGTGAGTAGTCCGTTCTTCCAGTGCAGTTGTCCGCGGAGACGCTCCAGACGGTAGGGAAACCAGGCCGGTTCGATCGACACGGTGTCGCCCTGTGGCGTGGCCTCGATCTCGACCTCGGTCCGCCGTGCCTTCACGTGATACCGCACGGTCGCGGAAAACTCCGCGTTCCCCCGCGGGTCGACATCGTCCCAGATCTGCCGCACGCCGGCGGGGAGCGCATCACGAAGTTCTTTCTCGAGCACGACGCCGGTGCCGGCCAGTTGGAGCGTGAGTTCGCCGTCGTTGTCACCACGGGGCACCAGCATGCCGTTGCACCGCACGACCCCGGTGTCGTTCGATCCGGTGATGTCGCGGATCGTCCAGTGTCCGCGATCCATGCGAAGGCTGCCCGACACGTTCGACAGCGGATAGGGAAAGCCCGCATAGGCCATGGTGCACTGCACGAGCCGGATCCCCAACGAATTGGCATGGCCGCTCGGCAGCGCCGGCGACCGTTCGTGCCGGAAGACGAAGTCGAAGGTGCCGGCGGCCCGGAGCGTACGAATGATGTCGGCGCTGCGAGGCGGCATGGCTGCGAGCAACGTGTCGTCGATCCGCATGGTCTCGCCGCGCACCTCCAGCGTGCCATAGGTGCCGCCCGGCTCGTTGGCGGCAGGCGCCGGCGCGACCGTGCGAAAGCTCCCCTGCACCTGCACCGGGTGGCCACCGGCCTGTCCGGTGAGGTGGATCGACAGCGTCTTGCCCTCCAGCACGACCGTGCCGAGGTGCGGTCGAGACGGTAGGGAAACCGGTAGTGCGTCAGCGACACGTTGCGGCAACGCAGGGAGACATTTGGTTCGATCGTGCCATTGCGACGGACGACCTGCGCCCGCACGTCGACCTCGCCCGCAGGGAGGAGCTTGCTCCAATGCGACGCCATCGAGTCTGGCAGCAGCCCTTCCCAATGCCGTCCCACCACCAGTCGCTCGGCCTCCAAGAGCAGGTCGAAGTCCGCGGTGCTCGTCCAGCCTGCATAGCGGCCGCCGCCACGCAGGAGCGTCGAGCCGGCGTGCGCCTCGAGCTTGTCGAACCGCAGCCCCGTGCGATCAACCTGGAACGAGGTTGTCACGTCACTCATCGCGAATGGCAGCGAGGCGTGCTCGAAGCGGCCTGACTCCAGTCGCCCCGTCACCGAGAACATGCTCGATTCGAGCGCCGCCAAGGCCCCCGCCGCCTGCCAGTCCATGGTGATGCGTCCACGCAGCCCCGCGATCCGGCTCCGCACGCTCTCCGTCATCTGCCCGCCCTCTGCCGGCAGCATGCCGACGACACTGGGAGTGAGCTCGAACGCCTGCACCGCCCCGCGAAGGTCGAACATGCCGGCCGCCAAGGCAACTCGCCCCGTGACGCTCGCCCGCTCGAAGAGGTCTCCGGCCGCGGTGCCCCGCACCGTGGCCCAACCCGCGTTTGCCGAGCCTTCGTCAGGTTCGACGTCGAGTGAGACCTGTCGCACGGCTATCCGAGCCTGCCGCGGCACGTCATCGACGAGCAGCGTGGCGTCTTCGATCGCCACCGGCACCTGCACGCCGCCCCCCGCCCTCTGCCTGAGAAGTCGGGCCACGGTCCAACTGCCCTCCGACTGCCGCACGGCATGCAGCACCGGCCGTCGCAGCCGTACCGCACTGATCTGGGGCGCTCCTGCGACCAGATCGGCGAGGTTCGTGCTGCACGACAGACGGATCTCGTCGACCCAGAGCAGCTGCCGGCATTCCTTGGGCAACGCGGAGTCGACGAAGGATACGCCTCGCACCACGATGCCTTCCCCCTCCACCAGACTCGCACCCTGCACCTGCACGGTGAGTGTGGGGAATTCCTGCGCGAGCCGCTGCTGAATGCGGGATCGCACCTCCTCGCCAAGGCGGCTCGAGCCGATGGCGCCGGCGGCCACCACGCCGGCCACCGTGATCGGTAGGGCCCAGCGCACGAGCATCCAGAGCGTGTCGGAGAGGGGTTTCAAGACAGCGGTGCCAGAGGCGCGGGGCGATCACGGTTCAACGCGTCGACCCTTCGAGCGGAAGGGGCGGGGAAAGTACGTTGCGGGCCGGCCGAGGGTCAAGACACTCTCCCCTTCTCTGGCCCCCGGAAAGAACGCCATTCCCCCAGCCTGCGGCCCCCTGCTATAGTGCCTGCCCATCCCCGGGAGGGGATTCAGCCAGGGGATCGACACCTGGCACAACAGCAGCATCAGCCCGGTGTGGCTTTCCGACTTTCCGGCTTTCCGGCTTCCCGACAGGGCGGCCATCACAATAAACGAGGGGAAACGCATGTCCCGCAAGAACAAGGCAGTTGAGAAGGACGATTGGGTGGAACCGGTCCCCGGTGGGCTCAATCCCCAGCGACTCCTCTGGGCAGGTTTCATGGCGATCCTTGCCGCGGGCGTGGGCTTTTCGATCCGGGCCGGCATCCTCGGGCAGTGGGCTGAGCAATACGGCTTCACGCAGACGGAACTGGGAGCGATCACCGGCGGCGGCCTCACCGGCTTCGGCATCATCATCCTGCTGTCGAGCCTCATCGCCGACCGCATCGGCTTCGGCCCGCTGATGTTCGCCGCCTTCGTCATGCACCTGATATCGGCGGCGCTCACGCTCGCCACCGGCGCCGCCTTTGCGGCCGGCGGCAAGCCGCTCGCCTTCCAGTGCCTCTTCTGGGGCATGTTTCTGTTCGCCATCGGCAACGGCATCGCCGAGGCGGTGGTCAATCCGCTCGTCGCCACGCTGTTTCCCAAGAAGAAGGCGCACTACCTCAACATTCTCCACGCCGGCTGGCCGGGCGGCCTGATCCTCGGCGGCTTGGCGAGCTACTTCATGGCAGGTGGCGCAGGCACGAAGCCGGTGCCGTGGGAGTTTCAGATCTCGCTCTTCCTGGCCCCCGTCGTGCTCTACGGCCTGATGATGCTCGGCCAGAAGTTCCCCAAGAGCGAGGCGAGCAGTTCCGGCGTGAGCTTCAAGGACATGCTCGGTGAGCTTGGGTTGGTCGGTGCCGCAGTGATCTGTGGTCTGCTCGCCCTCTTCTTCAAGAGCGACCTCGGCCTGCCGCCGCTCGTGGCCGCCGGCATCGCAGCCGGCCTGCTCGTCGCCTTCGGCGCAGCCACCGGCTTCCGGTTCGGTCACCTGCTGCTCGCCGCATTGCTGCTGATCCACGGCCTCGTCGGCTACGTGGAACTCGGCACCGACTCGTGGATCTCCAAGATCACCGGCACGATCATGAACAGCCCGGCCAACGGCCTGCTGCTGTTCGTCTATACATCCGGCCTGATGTTCATCCTGCGGTTCTTCGCGGGGCCGATCGTGGAGCGAATCTCGCCGCTGGGGCTGCTGGCAGTCTCCGCCCTCTTCGGTGCGGCAGGCCTGACGATGCTGGGCAACGCCGAAGGCGCGCTGATGTGCGTGATCGCCGCCACCGTCTACGGCATCGGCAAGACCTTCCTCTGGCCGACGATGCTCGCCGTGGTGAGCGAGCAGTTCCCCAAGGGAGGCGCCATCACGATCGGTGCCGCCGGCGGCGTGGGCATGCTGGCAGCCGGTCTGCTGGGCGGCCCCGGCATCGGATTCCTGCAGGACCAAAACGCCTCCGCCAAGCTGCGTGAGTCGAGCGTTGCCGTCTACGATCGCTACAAGGCGCCGAAGGAGAACGAGTTTCTCTGGATGAAGACCGTCGGCCTCGACGGCTCGAAGGTGGGCGTGCTGGAGGATGGCGGCAAGGAGGCGCAGCGGGCGCTCGAGGTGATGCAGAAAGACAATGCCAAGCCCGAGGCGATCGCGGCGCAGAAGTCGCTCGTTGACTGGTGGAATTCATCCGCAGGCCCCGAGGCTGCCAGCGACAAGCCGCTGGTTGAAGGAGCGGGCCTCTTCGGTGGCCGGCAGGCGCTCAAGTTGACGGCCTTCGTGCCGGCTACGATGTTCGTCTGCTACGCGCTGCTGCTGGCATGGTTCGCGACGCAGGGCGGCTACAAAGCCCGCGGCATGCACCACTAGATACACGCGGACAAAGCCATCCATGGCCTTTGTCCGCTGGGAGCATCGCATCGTGCGATGAGCTTCACGCGGACAAAGCCATCGCCACGGTTCGGGGCTGCCCGTGCCCCGTCGCCGGACGCTCGCTACGGCCATCCATGGCCTGCGCTCACTCGATGCTGACTGCGCTTCGGCATCCTGCCTGCGCTGGTCAGCAACGCCGGCTCTCGGGACACGGGCAGCCCCTCACGGATGCAGCGGGAATCATAAAAGCCCTGAGCGTCAGCGACGGGATGATGCGTGCCAGGCCCGGAGGGCCGGGTACGCACCAGCGGGCGTAGGCCCGCCACGGCAAGGTCGACAGGATGCCGACCTTGCCGTGAACTCCCGATGCTGAGGAGCCGGTCGGAGGCACGCGCAGGAGTCCGGTGAATTCTGCGACTCACGAGCGATTCAGGATTCGTCCAAAAGCATCCTGTAGCAGAATCCGCCGGCGACCGAGCATGCCGCAGCCGGCGAACCAATACGCCCCGTCAGCACACGCCGTCACTTCGACTCACGTAAGTCGCCGACGATGATCCTGTCGTTGTCGCTGTCGGCGATCACGAGGCGGCCCTCGGGATCGAGGCTGCAGCCGTGCGGCCGCATGAGCTGCGTGGAGAGGAGATCCTTCCCCACGGTGGCGCCGCCCCTCGGCGGCGTGCCGGCAACGAGTTCGATCGTGCCCGTGGCCGGATCGTAGCGGCGGATGCAGTGGTTCTCGGTGTCGGCGATCAGCACGCGGCCCTCGCGGTCAAAGGCAACATACTTGGGTCCGGCTAGGAGCGCGTCGCGGCCGGGCCCGCCATCGCCGCCATATCCTCCCTTGCCCGCGGCGTTGACCACCGTCCGCACGACGCCCTGCCTGATCTCCACGAGTGCGTTGCCCTCGCGGAGGGCGAGGTAGATCGTGCCATCTTTGGCCTGGCAGGCCGCCCGCGGCCCCGCCAGTGGCGTCTCCAAGGCCTTCGCACCATCGACGGGCTTTCCTCGCTGCCCGTTGCCCACGATGGTCTCGACGGTGCCGGCCACGAGATCGATCCTTCGCAGCCGTGAGTTCCCGATGTCGGCCACCAGCATGCCGGCGTCGTCGGGCAGCAGGGTGCCACAGTAGGCCTGATTGAACTGTGCGGCGGTCGCCGGGCCGCCGTCTCCCGCGAAGCCCGACACACCGGTGCCCGCGACCACGCGAACGGCACCCGTCTTCGGATCAAAGGCGCGAATGCGATGGTTGAACGTGTCGGCGACATAGACCGCGCCGTCGGGCCCGATCGCCACATCGTGCAGCCCGTGGAATCGCACCTCCTGCGCAGCGTTCGCCGTGTCGGGCGGAAATGATTGTTTGGGCGCGGGAACGTAGAACGTGCCCGCCACAAACTCTACCTGCGGCTCACTTCCCTCAGCCTTCGCCGCCGCCGCCGGCGTCGCGATCCGAAAGAGCCGGTTGCCCCGCGTGTATTCCACGCCATACATCCGCCCTTCGGCATCGAAGGCCACGGCAAACGGTTCATTGACCTTTGCGGCATCGGGCTCCTTGCCGACGCGGCCCGCGGCTGATCCCCCAAGCACGAAGACCTCCGCCCACGCGGCAGGGTGATGGAAGCTCACGAACGCCACTGCCCACACAAGGGCTGACGTCACAAGGAGACGATTTCGCGGCAGCATTTGGATCTCGTGCGGTACACAGAAGGAATGCCGAACACGGCGATCGCTCCGGCCTGTATCGGGTGATCATAATCCAGCGGATCCAGATTCACCCATCGCCACACATCCAAAGAATGCTCTCGATGCACGGAACGTGAACTCACGACTCCCGAATGGCATGCGTCGCCTGGCCGAAGTACCTTGGTATGAGTCGCATGGCATTGGGCGACGGGAACTCAAGATCAAGCGTTTCGTGAAGGACTAGTCATGGCAAAATCGGTCCGGTTCGCGATTTGCGTGAGTAATGCCGAAGTTGCCGCGTCGCTCGAACTTCGAAAGGTGTATCGTCTCGTTTCGGATCCAGCCGCCGCATCTGAGGGGCTTGTCCGCGTGGTCGACGAATCGGGCGAGGATTACCTTTATCCGGACAAGTTCTTCGTGCCCATCGAGGTCTCTAAATGGCGTGGCAAGAGTCAGCTTGCCTGCAGGGTCTCGACGCTGTTGACGTGCACCAGAGCACAGGTCACGCTCCGATCGTCATCGGGGTAGTAGACGATCATCTTCGTCTTCATGACGAAGGCACACTCGGGATGACGGATCTCGTGTACCTCGCCATTCGACATCCGGATTACGAAGGGCTCGAATGGCTCCCGACGCATGTAGTCGCGAATCGTTTCGGCATTCATGGGAATCCTCACAGAACCGTGCATGACACTGGACGCATGAACATCGTACCGGCCGCGGCGTGGGGATGCAACGCCCCGGCCAGCGATCCTTTCAAGCACTCCCGTTCATTGTGACGCATGCTCAATCGCCTCACGTCTCTGGCACAACTGCCAATGGCCACGGATTCAGGAGGTCGTTATCGTTAGGGGATGGAGGGTGCGGCACCGCACTCTCGCGCTCGTGGAGAATCGATCGTGGCATGTCGGTGGATAACCTGGCCCAAGCGATCCAGCCGCAGCGGCATCGCCGTCATCGTGGCACTCGCTCTGCTCGCGGGGCACACCGGCCCGACCGTGAAGCGTGCCTTCGCAGCAGATGCCCCGTCGAAACCCTCCGCCGATGAGCACGTGCTGGCCGACCGCCCCCTGGCGGTCTGGCGGTTTTCGGAGTCGGCAGGCGCCAAGCGGGCGACTGCGGAACGGTTCGCGGCAGAGCCACTGCTGGCCGAGATGAGCGGCACGGTCGTGTTCGGCGAAGCGGGCCCACGGCCGCCACGGCATCCGACCCTCGCGAAAGACAACACCGCCGCCCTCTTCGGGGCCGGTCGCAGCTTCCTGAAAATTTTGGGCAGTGCCGCCCGGGTCGAGGAGTTCCAGTTCACGAATGGCGACTCGATCACGCTCGAGGCCTGGGTGAACCCTTTCGAACTCACTGATGGCCAGCAGGTCTACATCGTCGGCAAGGGGCGAACGTCGAACCCGAAGTTTCCCGCCGACAACCAGAACTGGGCGTTGCGACTCTCGGCTGCCGGCGGCCTCGCGCGGCCGAGCTTTCTCTTTCGCAACGCCGACAACCGCAAGGGCCACACCGAGGATTTTCATCGCTGGGTCGCCAACGAAGGCTTCGCGCCGGGCACCGGCTGGCACCACGTCGCCGTAAGCTACACATTCGGGGAACCCGACTCGATCCGCGGCTACGTCGATGGCCAACCCGTGACGGGCACATGGGATTTCGGCGGACCCACCACGAAGCCGCCAGTGGTCGACGACGACGAGGTCTGGATCGGTTCCTCGATCAACGGCAACATGGCCAACACGTTCCCCGGCCTGCTCGACGACGTGGCGATCCACCGCGCGGTCCTGCCACCGGAGCGGATCGCAGCCCGCTGGGTGGTGGACGAGAACGTGCCGCCTCTGCCTGTCATCGCACTCGCCCCGGTGCCCGAGGCCGCCGTGCTCTGCGAGATCATCGAGCGTGTGCCGGACGGCAGTTGGTATTTTGGGAGCCGCGCGCCGACCGAGTCGTTCACCCGTCCGTTCTTCGCCTTCACCGACCTGCCACAGCGATATGACGACTCTGGACTACGGACCGACCGACCCGCGCCCTTCGTCGTCCGCATCCGCAGCCATGTCGTGCTCCCCGAGGGGCCGCAGCAGATCACGGTGCGGTCGCGTGGCGCGGCCCGCGTGTTTCTCGACGGAAAAAGAGTGGCTGAGATCAAGCCGCCGAAGCAACGATCGGACGGCCATGAAAAAATGTTTGTGCCCGACCGTTCGGGGCCGGCCGGCATGCGGATCGTGCAGCCCGGCGACCAGCAGGTGATTGTCGATACCGTCGGCTACGGCCGGCGACACCTGCTCCACGTGGAGGTACGCGTTGGGGGCCAGAATCGACGTCCAGAGACGGGAGAATTCTCGGCGAGCATCGGGCCGCCTGGTGAGGTGCCGACGATCGTCGCGGCGACCGACGAGCAGATCCCGCTCACCGACGCGGGCTGGACCGACCTCGCGACCCGGCTGGAGGCCGAGCGGGTGGCAGACAACACCGCCGCCCGGCGGGCCGCGGCGGCAAAACAATCGGTCTTCTGGCAGAAGCGGCACGAGGAAGCCCGTCGGTTCATCGAATCGACGCCCGGCCCTGCGGTGCCCGAGCTTTTGGCTGAACATCCCGAGCAGGTGCAGGCGGTGCACAACGCCATCGACCGATTCATCAACGCCAAGTTGATTGCCGCCGACGTGCCACCGGCGCCGCTCGCCGACGACACGGCGTTCATCCGCCGGCTCTCGCTCGACGTCCGCGGCATCGTGGCGACGCCGGAGGAGATCGAGGCGTTTCTGGCCGACACGCGGCCCGATCGCCGCGACCGGCTCGTCGATGCCTTTCTCGCCGATCCGCGCTGGGCCGACCACTGGGTGGGCTACTGGCAGGACGTGCTCGCCGAGAACCCCAACCTCGTCAACCCCACGCTCAACAACACCGGCCCGTTTCGGTTCTGGATCCACGAGTCGTTTCTCGACCGCAAGCCGATCGATCGCATGGTGACGGAGTTGGTCATGATGGGTGGCAGCACCCACTTCGGCGGTCCCGGCGGATTCGCACTGGCTACGGAGAACGACGTGCCGATGGCGGCCAAGGCACACGTGCTCAGCCGGGCCTTCCTGGCAATGGAGATGAACTGCGCCCGCTGCCACGATGCCCCCAATCACCGCTTCGTGCAGCAGGATCTCTTCAGCCTGGCCGCGATGCTCAACCGCGGGCCCCAGAAGGTGCCCGCCACCAGCAGCGTGCCAGGCGGTGCTGAGAGGCTTGCGCGGCTGGCAATCTCAGTGACACTCGAACCTGGCACCGAGGTGCAGCCGGCCTGGCCCTTCGACGACGTGGTGCCGCAAGAGGCGGCCGCACCGCTCGTGCACACAGCCGACGACACGCGGGAGCAACTGGCGGCATTGATCACCGCTCCCAGTAACGCACGGTTTGCCCGCGTGCTCGTCAACCGCCTCTGGGAGCGGTATCTCGGCCGGGGTTTGGTCGCCGACCCAGACGACTGGGAAAGCGAGACGGCCAGCCATCCCGAACTGCTCGACTGGCTGGCCCGCGAACTGGTGAGCCACGACTACTCGCTCGAACACGTGGCGAGGCTGATCCTCACGTCAAACACCTACGGCCGGGGGCCCCTTCCCACCGGCAGCGAGCCCGTGCCTGCGTCGCTCTTCGCCGGCAGGCAGCCGCGACGGATGTCGGCCGAGCAGCTGCTCGATTCGCTTTTCATAGCCAGCGGCAAGCCCTTCGATGTCGAGCCGATGAACATCGACGTCGACACGAGCCGCCCGGCGACGCTGTCGCTCAACCTCGGGCTTCCCACGCGGGCCTGGCAGTTCGCCGGACTGGGCAACGAACGCGACCGGCCGAGCCTCTCGCTGCCGTTCGCCCAGCACTCGGTCACGCTCATGGAGGCGTTTGGCTGGCGGGCCGAACGGCAGGCACCGCTGACCCACCGAGAAACCGACCCCAATGCTTTGCAGCCGGCGATCATCGCCAACGGCGTGGCAGTGAAAAGGGCCAGCCAGTTTTCCGATGGGAGCGGCTTCACGCAGCTTGCCCTCGACGAGATTCCGCTCGACGCGTTCATCGACGGAGTGTTCCTGCGGATCATCGGCCGCAGGCCGACCGCAGGCGAACGGTCACTCGCAACAGACCTGCTCGCCGATGGCTACGCATCGCGCAGGGTCGCCGTCCCAACGACACCACCCGCCCCAGAGGAACGCCCGCTCGGCGCATCCTGGTCAAACCACCTCACGGAAGCGGCTGACCGTGCCAAGGAAACACTCGCTGCGATCGCGGCGAAGGGTGATCCGCCCACCACCCGTCTCGCGGCCGACTGGCGGGAGCGGGCCGAGGATCTCGTATGGACGCTCTTCAATACTCCCGAATTCGTCTTCATACCATGAGGCTTTCCATGCCCATCACCCGTCGCACGTTTTTCCCAACCGCCGCAGCCTCGTCCGCGGCTCTCGGCTCACGCCCGCTCCTTGCCTCGACCGAAACCCCTTCGCCTCGCGGCAAGGCGGAGCACTGCATCTTCATCTGGCTCGGCGGCGGTTCCTGCCAGATCGACACCTGGGATCCAAAGGCGAAGGGCGATGCCAAAGCGAAGAAGGCGGGCAGCTATTACGACGCCATTCCGACAGCCATTCCCGACGTACAGGTCTGCTCGCACCTGAGCCGCTGCGCGCCGCTGCTCGACCGGTTCGCCCTCCTACGGACGGTGCACCATGAGGTGATCGACGAGCATGCCAGGGCGACCAACCAGGTGCACACGGGAAGGCCCACTGCCGGCACGATCGTCTATCCGTCGATCGGCTCGGCCGTCACCGCCACGCGGGGTCCGATCAATGACCGCGTGCCCGGCTACGTGCTGATCGGTTTCCCCAACGTCACCCGGGGCCCCGGCTTCCTTGGCTCACAGGCAGGCTACGTCTATCTCACCGACACGCGGGTCGGCCCCGCTGGCTTCTCGCGGCAGCCGGAGATCACCGACGGCAGGCAGCGCCGCCGCGAGCAACTACTCGACAGCATGCGGAAGGGCTATCGCGACGACGGCAGCCTGCCGCAGGTCGTGGCCGACTACGATACGGCCGCCCGGCAGGCCTTCGCGATGGCAGGGCCGGAATTCATGGACATCTTCGCGCTCAACCGCGAACCCGATGCCCTTCGGGAGGGCTACGGCGGCGAATTCGGCCAGCGGCTTCTGCTCTCGCGGCGGCTCGTCGAGGGGGGCGTGCGGTTCATCGAGGTCTCGCACAACCTCGGCTTCGTCAACGGCACCGGCTGGGACACCCACAACGAGGGACAGCTCAAGCAGCATCTCTTGATCGAGGAACTCGACACGGGACTCGCCGCGCTCGTCACCGATCTCGAGTCGAAGAAGCTGCTCGACAAGACGCTCATCGTTGTGGCGACGGAGTTTGGCCGGCCGGCACAGTTCGACGGCGGCGGCGGCCGCGGCCATCACAGCAAGTGTTTTTCGATGGTCCTCGCCGGCGGCGGCCTCAAGACGGGCCAGGCGATCGGCACGAGTGACGAACTAGGCATGGCAATCGTGGACGAGCCGGTGTCGATCCCCGATCTGCATGCCACGATCCACGCGGCCCTCGGCACGAACCCCGCCGAGGAACTCTACGACGGGGCCCGGCCCGTGCCGCTCACCGACGGCGGCACCCCGATCGCGAAGTTGTTCCCGACGGGGTGATGCTGCAACGAAAAAGGCCCGCGGCGCTTTCGCACCGCGGGCCCTATTTCATTCATGTTTCATTCAGGCTGGCCCCTGTTGGGTCGCTCGCCTTGTGTCATACGGCAGGCAGACTTGCGTGCACTGCCGAAGGAATCTGTTCGCGAACCTCCCTGTTCGCGACTACCGCACCGCCTCCAGCAGCATCTTGGAGTTGGGAACGCTGTGCCGGTGCACGAGGCCGTTCTCACGGGTTTCGATCACCGTCGCCACCGGGCCCACCTCGCGAACCGTGCCTTGAAGCGTGCCCACGGTCACCGCGTCGCCGGCCTGGATCCGCTGGCGGACGTAGTAGCCCGAGAGAATTCCGCTCATCACGTCGCGGCCGCCGAGGCCGAAGGCCAGGGCGAAGCCGGCCGAGAGGCCAGCCGAACCGATCAGGATCAGCTTCTCGAGCAGGGCGAACTGGATGCCGAGCTGGTTGAAGGCCGCGATGAAGGTGAGGATCGAGAGCACCCAGTAGCAGCCGCCGGCCAGATACTCGGCGTAGGTCAGCCCCACGCGGTCGGCGCTGGTCGCCACCACGCCGCGGAGGAAGGTCGCTGCCAGGAGCCCGATCACCACCACCACCGTCGCCACGAGCAGGCGGGGAATGTAGTTCACCACCTCGCCCATCGCATCAGAGATGCTCTGGAGGCCGAGGATGTTGAACGCCGCCATCACGAACACGCACATCAGGAGCCAGAAGACAAGGCCGCCCACGATCGACGGCAGCGGACGCCGAATCCCCACGTCGTGCATGCTCTTGGCCAGGCCGCTCTTCTCGGCGGCTGTCTGCAGGCCGATCTTCTCGCTCACCACCGTGATGATGCCGGCCACCCAGCGGGCCAGCACGTAGCCGATCACCAGCACCGACACCATCGCCACCAGCTTCGGAGCCAGCATGATCACCTGGCTCCACGCCTGCGTGAAGCTGTCGACGAGCGCCTGCTTCGACACGTTGACGGTCTCCGCAGCCGTCTGCCCGACCGTCGTGAACTCTTTCATTGCGAATGTCCCCTTCTCGATCCCCACCATGCGGGAATTGTGTATTGGCCCGCAACCCAATCTGCTCCACCGGCGCCACACCGGCGAGTGTCTTTCCTGTCGGCGGCCGGAACAGCGGTGCTGTCTCGGCCTCCAGAGAATGAGTTGCCGGCCGGGCCCGCCGTGTCACAACCCTGTCACAAAAATTTTTTCGGGCCTGTTTTATGGCCTGTTTTCCCCACTCTTTTCCGGCGGTTGCTCGCGGGGGGGCCAACTGCCGGTGAGCGTGTACCGCGCCGCCGCGGCCAGGGCGGCCGCCATGTGCAAGACGGCCCAGCAGGTGGCCCCGAAGGCGAACTCGATCACGTGCAGGACCAGCAGCCGTGGATGCAGCTTGCGACGCACCCCGTCCGTAAAAGTCCGCGCCGCCGGCACAGGTGGCACCTTCTCGCCGGCCAACTGCTCGAATGGATCCATCGGTTTCACCCTTTCTCCGTCACTCTTCCCGTCTCAGCCCTTCGTATCACGATCCCCGCCAAACAGGCCGCCGGCCTTCGCCGCCAGCTTCTCCCTGATCCTGCTGATTCGCATGCGGCAGGCGCCAGCTGACGTGCCGAACATTTCCGCCAGCTGCTCGTAGTCGTGGTTTTCAGCGAATCGCATCAGCACGAGCGCCCGGTCCTCCTCGTCGAGGTCTTCGAGCAGCGTGCGGATGTCGTGGGTGGCGTCGACCGCGGCGGTGCCCTGCGGCTTCGCGTCGGCATGTGCCTCGATCCGCTCTTCGCTGCCGGAATCCTCCCGCCGTCGCCGCCGCGACCGCGATCGGCGGAGCATCAGGCAGGTGCGGATGGCCACGCCGTGGAGCCAGGTCGAGTAAGTCGATCGTCCGGCAAACTTCCCCCGTTCGAAAAACAGCCTGACGAACACTTCCTGCGCAGCATCCTCGGCGTCGTGCTCACTGCCCATCAGCCGCCAACAGACCCGCCAGACCTTCTCTCGATACCGCTCCATGAGCGCCGTGAACGCGGCCCCGTCCGATCCCTCGCGGGCCGCCTGGGCGACGAGCTGCTCGTCGGAGAGGCCAGCCAGCCCCTTGATGTCGGAGATGTCGGGGGCTGCGTCTGCGTCCACCAGTGCATCATCCCTTCGGCTCGGGCCACTCCGGCCCTCCTCAGAACGATTTCCGAGGGGCCCTCCGTCGCGAAGAGTGTCGCGGCTGCAGGGCACTTTCCCCAAGGGGAGTTTTCACGCGTGCACGGCTCACGAGCGATGTGCGATTCCTTGCTAGGCTGTGTTCCCAGACTGCTCCGGCGATCCCCGGTCTCATCCGCATCATGACGCCTCACCACCATTCGCCCGTTGCGGTGGCCGTTGGCATCCTGCTCCGCCCGGATGGCCGGTTTCTGCTGAACACCCGCCCCGAAGGAAAGGCGTACGCCGGCTCGTGGGAATTTCCAGGCGGCAAGCTGGAGCCGGGTGAAGGCGTCGCTGACGCGCTTCGCCGGGAGCTCCGTGAAGAGCTGGCCGTCGAGATCGGCACGATGGACGATGACTGTCGGCAGATTCAGGTCGTGGAGCACACCTATCCGCACGCCCTCGTGCGGCTCCACGTCTGCGTCGTGAGCCGCTGGCACGGGCAGCCACGGGCCGTGGAGGGCCAACAGTTCTCGTGGCAGTCGATCTGGGACGACACCACGAGCGTGTCGCCGGTGCTGCCGGGCACGGTGCCGGTGATCGAAACGCTCCGCAGCCTCCGCGAGACGCTCCGCGTGCGTCCCGCCCCGACGCCGCCGTCGGAGTTCCATGAACGCTCTTCATCGGCTGTTGGCACGGCCGATGAGAACCGTGCCTGACAGCACGCGGGCGCTCACATCGCCCGGCAGATCGATCGCCGGCGGGGCCGCCACGGCGGGGTCAGCTGAGGAAGCGGCCATCGCAGCGAGTTGGGAATAGTGCCGGGCGGTCATGTCGCGCCGAGGCCATCCCTCGCGCTGCCACAGCGCCACGAAGATCTCCGCAAGTAGGTGCCGATCGAGCGCGGCCAGCTTCTGGGTCTGAAGAACGGTCGTGCCGTCGGCGTGACGATGCGAATACGCCTCGAGCAGGTGTTCGGCCGCGCTTCGCACCGCCCCGGCCACGGCCGCGGCCTGACTGCCCAGCCGCACGAGCGACGCCGCGGCCGCCGGATAGGGCCCCGACTCGCACTGGGCGAGAATCGCGTGCCTGAGGAAATTCCTCGCGTAGCGGACATCGGCATTCGTCGCATCCTCCGCCCAGCACTGTCCGCGCGACCCGAGATACGCCCGGACAACGCCGCGCGGCACGGCCAGAAGCGGCCGCACGAGTGCCACACCGTCGCTGAGTTCACGGGCTGAGGCCATGCCCGTCAGCCCCGCCAGCCCCGTGCCACGGAGCGCGCGATGCAGGATCGTTTCAGCCTGGTCGTCCGCGGTGTGGGCCACGACGACGAAGCGGGCCGCTTGTTCACTGGCAATCGCGGCGAAAAAATCATACCGCAGCCGCCGCGCCCGCCCCTCGATCCCCTCCCCGCGCACACCATCCGGTTCACGGACCCGCAGGTCACGAATCACGCACGGAACGCCCAGCCCGGCGGCAAGGTCTGCCACGAAGGCGGCATCCGCCGCCGCGGCCTCGCGGAGATCGTGCCTCGCATGCGCCACGAGCAGCTTGGGGGGAACCCCCTGCCCTGCTGCCAGACTGTGCAGACCCAAGAGGAGCGCCACGCTATCGGCGCCGCCGGAGACGCCCACCACCACCCGCTCCGACCAGAAGCCGTGCGCCGGCAGGCCCGCGGTAAGGGCTGCGAGAAATCCCACTTCGGGCCCGGACGTGGTTGCTTCGAGCGTGGACATGCCGTGCATTCTGGCCTCGGCATCGAGCGGAGTGAAATACGCAAACTGGGCGATTCGGCCGCTGGGACATTCCTGGCGCCGACCGAACTCTTCCCATTTGGGGCCCGGAAGCGGCATTGAGCAGCCGGTCGCCGCTGGCTACCCTCCCCGCCACGTCCCCGGGCCTCAGGCCGCAGGCGGACGCCGATGCATGAACCAGCGAACCTGAATGAGGATCATCGCATGCTCTTCCGGATCAGCCCCGCCCTCCACCTCGCAGCCCTCGCCCTGCTGATTCCGCAGATCGCTGGGGGTTGCTCCTTGATCACCACCGTCGCCTACCTCGTTGCGCCCGAGAAGGATGCGCCGGCTGAATTCAAGGGGCTGCGGGGCAAGCACGTGGCTGTGGTGTGCAAGCCGATCGTGGAACTGGAGTTCAGCGATGCGAGTTCCGCCCGCGAACTCGCCACGATGGTCGGCTCGCAACTGGCCCAAAACGTGCGAAAGGCCCGCGTGATCGACCAGCGCGAGGTGGCCCGTTGGATCGACGAAAATGCATGGGTCGACTACCCGACACTCGGCAAGTCGCTCGACGCCGACATCGTCGTCGGCATCGATCTCGAGCAATTCCGCATGCACGAGGGGTCCACGCTCTACCGTGGCCGGGCGAGCGCGAATATCCGGGTCTATGACGTCGCCGAGAAGAAGATCCTCTTCGAGAAGCGGATCTCCGACTTCACGTTCCCTGGCGACAGTGCCGTGCCTGCCCAAGACCAGTCGGAACCGCAGTTCCGGGCTCTCTTCATGCAGGTGTTGGCGGGGAAGATTTCCCGCAGCTTCTACGCCTACGACAGCCGCGCGACCTTCGCGGAAGAAAACCTGACGTTCTGAATACACGCGAAACATCGGCATCCTGCCGATTTTCGCTTGGCGGGCTCCCGCCCGCTGGCGTGGAGGCCGTCATCCTGACGGCCGGACTGGTGCGGCGTTACTCGGCATCCTGCCGCGACGACGGGCAGAGGCCCGTTGCACTCGACTCCTGATCGTGAGGAGCCGGTCGGAGGCACGCGCAGGAGCCGGTGAATTCTGCGACTCACGAGCGATTGACGATTCGTCCACGAGCATCCTGTAGCAGAATCCGCCGGCGACGAGCATGCCGCAGACCGGCGACGGTGTGTTCACGAAAAACATCGCATCGTGCGATTTTTTCTTGGCGGGCCTCCGCCCGCTGGTGCTTACACGGCCCTCCGGGCCTGGCGCGGGGGGTGGGTCTACCATTGTAAGCCCAGATGCTGAGGAGCCGGTCGGAGGCACGCGCAGGAGCCGGTGAATTCTGCGACTCACGAGCGATTGACGATTCGTCCACGAGCATCCTGTAGCAGAATCCGCCGGCGACGAGCATGCCGCAGCCGGCGAACCAATGCGGTCGTCCAGCAACCAACGCCACGCGCAAACAGCCAGAATGGCCGTTTGCGCATGCCTACAGATTCTTCAGCGGCCGCTTCGGCTTGGGGGCTGCGAGCATCTTCTTCTTGTCGTCGACACCCGCGCCGGGCACCCCACCGCCGCCACCGTCACCCATCTTCGGATTGTTGACGCCGGTATGACGCTCGACCCACGTATACCCCAGCGGCCGTCGCAACTCCTCGCCCGCCAGGAGCGCCCAAGGCGTTCCCGGGTGATCCCGCACCACGCGCTCCAGGAGCATCGTGGCCTGCTGCGAGATCTTTTCCGTCTGCGATCCCGCCTTCGAGACGTCGGCACTCTCTTCGAGCACCCACGTGTCGTTCTTAGGATCCTTGAACTTCATCCCCGATTTTGCCTGTGCGAGCATGGTGTTGTAGGCATCGGTTCTCACTTTCAGGGCCAGCACCCGGCCGAGCGACAGGTCATAGCCCGCCTGCCATCGCTTCTCTTTGATGGCATCCCGATCGGGCAGGCCCGACTTGAGCAGCTCCGCCAGCGCGTCGATCCGAGGCTGGATGCGGGCGGCCATCTTCTGGGCGTCGCTCAACAGCAGCGCCAGCGCACCGTCGTCCTTGCGGGGAAAGGTCATCGTGGGCGATTCCATCGGGCTGATCTCGACCGATCGGGCCGCCTCGACGAGCACCTTCTTGGCGCGGTTGTCGGCGAGCGTCTTGTCGATCGTGGCCGCCGACCGATAGTCAGGCTGGTAATTCCGCATCACGTCGGGATCGAAGAAATACCGTAACTGCGAGGACATCGCCGCGGTGTCTGCCCTGGTCACCTTGCCTTGGGCTCCGCGGTTGGCGTGGACTGCGAAGTAGATGCCGCCGGTGGCGGCGCAGAGCTTCGAGAGGCTGAACGGTCCAAACCCCGAATCGATCGCCTCGTCGGCAAGGTTTCCCGAATGAGCATGAACCACCTCGGGATAGAGCGTTTCGGGCCCCTGTTCCACGACGGCCCACTGCACGTCCTGATCGTACTTGGTGTCGAATTCGACGAACTTGAATTTCACATCCTTCGTGCCGAACGGAGCCGGCACGCCGACGACGTAGACCGGGATGCCGAGTGTGCGGCAGAACGCGGCGGTCTTGTCGGCCTCGTTTTGGTCGTTTCCCACCTCGTCGGTGAACACGACGATCATCACGTTCCTCCGTGGCGCCCGGCGAAAAATACTGGCCTCCTGGGCGGCGCCGCGGATCGCGGTGAACGTCATCTCGACACCGGAATCATCGACGGGAATCGACTCGATCGCCTTCACGACCGCGGCTGCGTCGTCGGTGGCCTTCGTGACGAGCTTCGCGGTCTTGCCGAACGCGACAACCATGTTTTTGAGGTCGGGCCGGTGTGCGGCCGAGCGATTGACACCCAGTTCGTCGAACACCCGCTCGAGTCGGGCTGCGATCTCCTTGCGCTGTCCAGCTAGGCTCACCGACTGGTCAAACACCCAGCATACGACGGTGGGATGGCGGTCCAGCGATGCGGCGATCTCGCCGGTCAGTCGATCGACGGCTCCCGTCGCCCCCGTCGCCCCAGCGCCGACGGCTCCCTTCACAACGAAGGTTTCGTCGATGGTGTCCGCCGTGGGAATCACGTCGAGAGGCTCGAGCGTGATGTCGCTGGCCACGTCCAACTCCGCCTCGACCGGAACCACCGACTGTTCCGAGAGCGTGGGAGCCAGCGCCTGCGCCACCTCCATCTGGCTCTCCTCGCTCACGGCGCCAGTCACCGTCTCCTGCTCATCCGCGACCGCCATCTCCTTGGGAGCGTCCAGCACTTCCTCAACCGCCTCCGGCGACTGAATGATCGTGATCGCAGGAGCGGATCTGGAAGGCTCCCGCAACGCCACCAGCGCCAGCGACAGCAGCACGACCACGTGGATCAGCAGGCTGATCAACCAGGCAGGGCTGTCACCGTCGAACGGAGTCTCTTCCTCGCCCGTGTATTCCTGCCACCAACGCTTGGTCTGGGCCAGCATGCCTCCCGATGACGCAACGTGATGCGGCGCGGTCTCAAGCGGTTCCATGTGCAACAAGCTCCAGGGGTACTCCTCGCCCGAATCAGAGGGGGCCAGAGACCGACTTACTCACTAGGATACCGTAAATCACACACCAAGGCCGCCCAGACGCCATGATCCGCCATGATCCGCCATGATCAGACGCCATGATCGATTCGGGCGGCAGGGGGCAAACTATTCCCCCGAGTTGCCCCCCCAAGTTGCCCCCTCGAGCCACACCCGGCTTGCTCCGTCCAGACGCCGAGTGATAGCTTTTTGCGAGAGGTTTTGCCACAACGGTCGTTGACTGGTCCGGTTCCCTTCCCCGCGTCTTGGAAAGCATACCGATGGCCCTGCCCGTGACACTCTCCATGCGGTGGTGTGGTCGCCTGTGCGTGGCGGCCCTGCTGCTCCTGCCAGCCGCCCCCGCCTGCCGGGCGGCGGAGGCCGCGGCCCCCGCCACCGGGGAAACCGTCGAGGAACTGCGGCTGGAGACCTCGGATGGCATCCGGATCGCCGCGTGGTACTACCCGGCACCGGGGGATGCCAAGGCGGTCGCCACCGTGATCCTCGTTCATGATCTCGAAGGCTCGCATAAGACAGTCGATACGCTGGCCCGAAACCTCCAGCGGGCTGGATGCGCCGTTGTCGCTCCCGATCTCCGCTCCCACGGTGGCAGCGGCTCCCGTCCCGCGGCCCAGGCCGGCAGTGGCGGGAAGGGGGATGCGATGGAGCCCAGACTGCTCAAGAAGATCGATCTGGAGTTGATGGCCGCCGCAACCGGGGGCAGACTCCGCGACCAGTCTGCGATGCGGGGTGAGATCGAGGCCGTCCGTTCCTGGATCAAGCAGAAGTCTGATGCCGGCGCGCTCGACATCGACCGTCTGTGCGTCGTCGGCTGCGGCCTCGGTGGAACCCTCGCTTCCATGTGGACAGCAGCGGACTGGAATTGGCCTCCAACCACGGCGGGGCCGCAGGGCCAGCAGGTGCGGGCGCTCGCGCTTGTCAGCCCTGTCTGGGCGACGAAGGGCGTCTCGATGTCGGTCCCGCTGACGAGCGATGCGATCCAGCACGCGATTCCACTCATGGTGGTTGCCGGCAAGGGCGATCGCGATGCCATCCGTCTGTTTGATCAGCTCAAGCGTTTCCGCCCGGGCAAATGGTTCCAGCAACGTGCCGGATTGCCCGCGGAGAAGGCCAAGGATCTCGAGGAGCCGGCCGACGGAACGGCCTTTTTCATCCAGATAGACACCACGCTGACAGCCGACAAGCTCGCCAACGATTCGGACCTGAACGTCGCCGACCAGATCAAGACATTCTTCGCGCTGGCGCTCGCTCGCAAACCGGAGTAGCCGGCCAGGGCGACTGTCCCCGTATCACGGCAACCGCAACTCTGCGCCCGGCACGAGGAGATCGGGGCTGCGAAGCCGATCCCGATTCGCCTGCCAGATGCGGGATGCCATCGCCCTGTCACCGTAGAACCTGACGGCGATCGACTCGAGCGAATCCCCCATGCCAACCCGGACCGTGTCCGGCCGATGCGCCGGCGCCGCGGGCCCCGCTGTCGCGTCTCTCCCGGTCAGACGTCCGGGCCCCGCCGTGAGCGTCGCTGCCGGAGCCGACGCTCGGGAGTCTGCTCCCTGCAACCAGGAAGACTCCGCCCCACCGTGCGCTGCCGGAGCAGCGGGCTCCCTGCCGAGGCTCGCCTTCGCATGCCCGCTGCTCCAGTTCGGGGTGAAGGTGGGCTCGATCGCGAGCCCCAACGATCCTCTCTGCGCCGCCTGGGCGGCGGGAAGCGTCCAGGTGGGGGGCAGCCGCAATGCCAGGCCGATGGGGAGCAGTTGCGGATCGGCAATTCGATCCCTGTTGGCTGCCCATATGGCGGTCGCGGCGCCCGCGTGACCATACACCTTCAGGGCGATTTGAGTGAGATCATCCCCGTCGCGCACAACGTAGTCCACGGGCATTGACGCAGACTGAACGGCCGGGCTGTGAGCCGTCGGCTTGGCAACGTCGTGCGCAGACCAGCCGGCTGAGAGCGGCGGCGGGGCGTGGAAATCGAGCAGGGGTGGCGGTGGAATTTCCACCGTGGAACGGTAGGTGCCATCGAGACCAGGCGCCGCGGGCGAGTCGTTCAGCCCAGAGGCTGGCAGCGGCGTTGGCGGCGACGGCGGCGTGGGGGCAGAGAGAAACTGGTCGCCCGCCGGCAGCGGCAGACCCGGACCTCCCAGAGTGTCCGCGGGCCTGGGATCCGGGATGGCATGCCCTCCGTTGCCGATCGCCATGGTTGGCAGACCGGGCTGCATTCCGGGCCCGGCGGCAGACGGGCCCGAGGCCGTAGCCTGTCCACGGGCGGCGACGACCGCCGCCACAAACGGCTGGGCGAGTGCCACGCCGCCAGCGAGCATCGCCATGCCGACAAAAAACCGCACCGTGTGCATCAACTGCGACATGCTCGCTCTCTCCCTTGCCACGCGGCCCAAGGGGGCACCGCACCTGGATGCCTGCCCAAGGGGCCAGCCGAAAAAAGGCGCAGCCAGAGAAAGTATGCACCGCCACCGCGGCCGCGGCCGGACGAAGCTCCCCTGCATCACCTTCAGTCCGCCGCCCCAAGCCGTCAGGGTCGGCAATGTCGGCAGGGTTTTCCTGATCCTTCGGGCGTGTCAGGCAGACAGTTGCGGCGTCGACCTCGTCGCCGTCTGGCTGCGGCGGGCGGCGCCGGCCCCCTCCTGCAGGAACAGCACCAGCGGTGCCGCGATGTAGATCGTGCTGTAGGTGCCGGTGATGATGCCCACGAGCATCGTGAACGCAAAGGCGTGGATGCCCTGGCCACCGAACAGATACAGGATCAGCGTGGCAAGAAACGCCGTGCCAGAAGTGAGGATCGTGCGGCTCAATGTCTGGTTGACCGACTTGTCGATCATCTCCGCCGTGACGTACGGACTCTTGCCACGCAGTTCACGGAGCCGGTCGAAGATCACGATCGTGTCGTTGATCGAAAAGCCGACAATCGTCAAGAGCGCGGCCACCACGTCGAGACTGATCTTGAAGTCATCAACCAGCGCCCAGCCAAGAAAGCGGCTCAGGTAGGTGCTGAAGGCGAGGCAGGCCACCGCCACCAGCACGTCGTGGATGAGTGCCACGACGGCTGCGAGGCCGAAGGCGACGTTCTGGAACCGCACCCACACGTAGAGCACGATCATCAGCAGGCTCGCCAGCAGCGCGTAGAGCGCGGTGATCTTCGTGTTGCCAGCCACCTTGCCACCGATCGAGTTGGCCGAGAGATAGACCGGCGTGTCGGAGAGTTTCTTCGCCACCCGCTCCACCACCCGCCGTGCCGCCTCCACGTCGAGTGACGTGGAGAGCGCCCAGTTACGGTAGGGCTTGGTACGGCTCGCGGCTCCCTTCGCCTCGGCCGCGTCTGGCTCCAGTTCGAAGGGCGCGTCGGCCACACCCTCGGCCTGCAGGGCGTCCTGGATGGTCGCCCGCAGCGTGGGCCGGTTGATCTTCTCGGGAAAGTCGAGGGCTACGGCCGTCGACAGCGCCCCGGCCTCGGGAGCCGTCTTGTCGGGTCCGGCCGTCGATGTGATCTCGCCAAAGCCCATCGAATAGGTCGCCAGCCTGCCCGGAAACACCTCCTGAAGCGTCTGCTCGACCTGATCGTCGTTGCGAACCGAGGTGTCGATCTTATACCGCGTGCCGGCGGCGACATCGGCGGCGGTCACGGCGCTCACCGCCACGTCAGGCAGCACGGCGACGGCCTTCCGCACCTCGGCGATATCGAGTGTCTGATCGGGCTTGAATGCCACCTGCACGCTCGTGCCACCGGTGAAGTCGATGTCGAACAGCCCCTGTCCCCGCTGCGCGGCGGCGGCCAGGCCCAGCAGAATGAAGGCCAGCGAGCCGATGACGGCGGGCTGCACCCAGCGGACGAACTCGAAGTTGGTCTGTCCGAAGAGCCTGGCCATCGACAGCTTCCGCAGCCACCCGTTCCGCTCGGCGAGATCGAAGGCCACTCGGGCACAATACACCGCCGTGAACAGGTTCAACACCAGCCCGAGGATGAGCGTGACGGCGAATCCCTTCAACTGGTCGGTGCCCATCGCAAACAGCACCATGGCCGTAATGAGCGTCGTGAGATTCGAATCGACGATCGTAGAGAACGCCCGCTGAAAGCCGTTGCGGATCGCCATGCGGACGGCTGCCCCGCGATCGGTCTCCTCCCGCATGCGCTCGTAGATGAGCACGTTGGCATCGACCGCCATGCCCACGGAGAGCACGAGGCCCGCAAGGCCGGCGAGCGTGAACGCCGCCTTGAGCGAGATCATGAGCGCGACGACGAGCAGGATGTTGAGCAGCACCGCCAGGTCGGCCACGAACCCTGAGAATCGGTAATAGGCCAGCATGAAGGCGAGCACCACGATCGTCGCCAACAGCATCGCGCGGGCACCGGAGCGGATCGTGTCGGCACCGAGCTGGGGGCTGATCTTCTGCTCGCTGATCGGCTCGCTCACGAGGGCCGCCGGCAGACTGCCGGCATTGAGCACGCCTACGAGGAAGTCGACGTCAGACTGCTTGAAGCTCCCGGTGATCTGGCCGTCGCCGGAGATCGTGCTGCGGATCGTCGGCGCCGACAGGAGCGTGTCGTCGAGCAGGATGCCCAGCCGGCTCGTGAGCCGATTGGCGGGATCCGGGAGGTTCTGCCCGGTAAGCGTGCCGAAGAGGGCTGCACCGGAGGAGTTAAACGAGAAGTTGACGCACGGCTGCAGGTTGCTGTCGTAGCTGGATGAGGCGCGGGAGAGATACCCGCCGGTCACGTCGAACCGGTCGAGTACGACCAGCACCTCGACACGACCATCGGTCATGGTGCGGGTGACGAGCCCGCCATCCTGGGCCGGATTGATCTTGGCGGTATCGAGCTGCACCCAGCGGCCAATCTGTCGCCCCCCCTCGGTCACGGTCGTGCCCGGGGAACGGCTGGCCAGTTCGATCACCTGCTTGTGCCGGGGATCTTCCGGGTTGGCGGTGATCCGGAACTCGAGCACACCGGCGCTCGACACCACCCGTTTGATGAGATCGACCTCCGATTGGTCGACGTCGGGCACGATCACCTCGAGTTGATCAAGGCCGTAGCGACGGACCGTGACTTCCTTCTGGCCGCCCGGATTCACGCGACGGCTCACGGCCGCCACCAGCTTGTCCATATCGACCGCGGCCGACCGTCCAGCCACCTCGTACTCAAGATCGATGGCCTCTGCCGCCGGCCGGCGGCCCGCCAGCCGCACCCGTGCGTCACCGAAGTCGAGCTGTTCCATCCCCTTGAGAAAGGACTCGCGGGAGGCAGCGTCGGCGGTCTCGAGCCGCACGGTGATGCGGTTGTTGGCCATCCGCGACACGGTCCCCTTCCGACCATCCTGGCTGGAGAGCAGTTGTTCGATCCGGCCGACACAATCATCGACCTGCCCGGCCGCCTGCCGGGACGCATCGACCTCGTAGACCAGGATCACGCCGCCCTTGAGGTCGATACCCAGCCGCGGAGGCCAGCCGAGCCACGTGATCACGGCCCCTGCCGTCAGCGCCACCAGCACCGTGGCCAGACGCCCCCACATGTCGGCGGCCCGCAACCGCTTCGCGACCAGCCACGACACCAGCGTCGGCACGGCCACCGTGAGCAGGGTGATGCCCCAGACAGCCCACGGCTCCCGCCACCACTGAGCGGCCCCCGCCGGAATAGCGGCGCTCCCGGTCACCACGTCGGCGGCCTGGGCAAACAACTGGATCGTGATGGGGAGACTGTTCATTCCGTTCTCATTTCCGGGTTCTGGTTTCAGGATTCTGTTTTCAGGATTCCGGCGAAGCGCTGTCACCGAGCACCTTGGCGATGCTCGACAACGTGACGGCAATCTTTCCATTGCCCGCTTCATCGACCCGCAGCGACACGCGATCAGCTTCGCGATCGACATTCGCCACGGTGCCATAGATGCCGGACGTCGTGATGACGCGGTCGTTTTTCTTGAGACCGGCAAGCAACTCCTGCTGCCGCCGCATGCGTTCGCGTTCTGGGCGATACAGCAACATCCACGCCACCAGCACGATCATGCCCATCGGCAGATACGTGATCAGCAGCTCCAGCGGGCCCGGCGGTGGCGGCGCAGCGGCCGCCACAAGCAGGTGGATCGCGAACAGGGCTGGGGGCTCGTGCTGCATGGCAAGTCCGTAGGAAAGGCCAAACGCCCTCCATCGGGCCATTCGGCAGACCCGCAAATGTAGTGCGACGCGCGCCTGACGGACAAGCCCGACATGCCTTTTGCTGGCCGCGACGACGGGATGGCGTGGGGGCGGCACGGCGAACGGCCGCCTGCCGCTATCCAGCCGGGCCCGGGTCCGTCTCGAGCCGCTCGAGCAGCCCGCGGCAGACGGCATCGAATTGGCCGGCAAGCACGCCGTCGCGGAGACGGGCCACGAGCCGCTGGTAGAAGGTGAGGTTGTGGATCGACGCAAGGATCGGACCGAGCATTTCTCCCGACAGAAACAGGTGCCGCAGGTAGCTGCGGCTGTGTCTGCAGGCGAGGCACGGGCAGTCGGCCTCGAGGGGCCGGGGATCGGTCGCGTGCTGGGCGTTCCGCAGTCGAAGCTGCCCGTCGAAGGTGTAGATGAGGGAATTGCGGCCGCACCGCGTGGGGAGCACGCAGTCGAACATATCGATGCCGGCGGCCACGGCAGCGATGATGTCCCGCGGCTGGCCGACCCCCATGAGATACCGCGGCCGGTCGGCCGGCAGGTGCGGCGTGGTCGCGCGGAGCGTGGCCGCCATCGCCTCCGGTCCCTCTCCGACAGACAGCCCGCCGACCGCATAGCCATCGAAGCCGAGCCCGCGAAGCCGCACGGCACTCTCCTCCCGCAGGTCGGGCTCGAGACCGCCCTGCACGATGCCGAAGACCGCCTGGTCCTCGCGGCGATGCGCCGCCAAACACCGCTCCGCCCAGCGCAGCGACCGCTGCATGGCATCAGCCACGGCGTCACGCGTCGCGGGCAGGGCCACCACGTGATCGAGTTGCATCGCCACGTCGGCGCCGATTCGTTCCTGAATCCGCATCGACGCCTCGGGCGAAAGCTCCACCGGACTGCCGTCGAGATGCGAGCGGAAGCTGGCGGCCTCCTCGGTCACGCGGACCTGCTCCGCGAGGGAGAAGACCTGGAAACCGCCGCTGTCGGTGAGCGTGGGCCCCTGCCAGCCCATGAACGCCGCCACACCCCCAGCCTGCTCGACGACCGCCTCGCCAGGCCGCAGATGGAGGTGGTAGGCGTTGGCGAGCACCATACCGGCGCCGGTCTCGGCAACCCGGCCAATGTCGACCCCCTTCACGCTGGCAAGCGTCGCCACCGGCATGAACAGCGGCGTCGGCACGCTCCCATGCGGCGTCGTGAGCACGCCCGCCCGCGCCCCACCGGGGCTCACCGCGTCGAGTTGAAATGAAAATCCAGATCGCATTTCGGAAGCCTACCTTGCTCAAGCGAAACAGGGCATCCTACAAGCCTCCATATCGCCGGATATGAGGAGGCCGAAATGACCCGCATTGGTTCGCCGGCTGCGGCATGCTCGTCGCCGGCGGATTCTGCTACAGGATGCTCGTGGACGAATCGTGCATCGCTCGTGAGTCGCAGAATTCACCGGACTCCTGCGCGTGCCTCCGACCGGCTCCTCAGCATCAGGATTCACGGCAAGGCTCGGCATCCAGCCGACCTTGCCTTGGCGGGCCTCCGCCCGCTGGTGCTGACCCGGCCCTCCGGGCCTGGCGCACATCATCCCGTCGCTGACGCTCAGGGCTTTTATGGGACTCGAATGCATCCGTGAGGGGCTGCCCATGTCCCGAGAGCCGGCGTTGGCCGGGCACCGATCCGTCTCGGCGGATTGGTCGGCGGAGGCAGGATGCCGGGAGCGCAGCCGCCATCGAGTGAGCGAAGGGCAGGATGCCCGTAGCGAACGTCCGGCGACGGGGCATGGGAAGCCCCGAACCGTCGTGTGCCTCAGAAGACCCCCAGGGCTTCGAGGCTGTACCGCACCACGAGGCCGGCCACCACCACGCTCACCATGCTCATGAGCTTGACGAGAATGTTGAGGCTCGGGCCGCTCGTGTCCTTGAAGGGATCGCCCACGGTGTCGCCCACCACGGCCGCCTTGTGGGCGTCGCTACCCTTGCCGCCGTGCACGCCCGACTCGATGTGCTTCTTGGCGTTGTCCCAGGCACCGCCTGCATTGGCCATGAAGACGGCCACGCAGAAGCCGGTCGTCAGGCCGCCCACGAGCAGCCCCATCACGCCTCCCACGCCGAGCAAGAGGCCCGTGACCACGGGCACTGCGAGCGCGAGCACGGACGGCAGGATCATCTCACGCTGCGCCGCCTTCGTGCTGATCTCGACCGGCGTGGCGTAGTCGGGGGTCTCGGTGCCCGCCATGATGCCCGGCTTCTCGCGGAACTGCCGACGGACCTCCTCCACCATGCCCTTGGCGGCGCGGCCGACGGCCTTCATTGTCAGGGCACAGAAGACGAACGTGCTCATGGCACCCACGAACAGGCCGACGAGCACCTTCGGGTTCATGAGGGTCACGTCATAGAAACGCATGTAGTCGGCCATGTAGGCCTTCTTCGCGCTCACGATCCGGTTGGATTTTTCGAGTTCGTCCATGAATGCGGGCGTGGCACCGTCCATCGGCGTCAGGGATGGCAGTTTGCCGAAGTCCGGAATCGCCCGGTTGTCGAGCACCATCCAGGTGGTGTTCGTGTCGGGCTTGTCACCGATCTTCAGTGCCAGTCCTCCCGCCAACTTCACCCAGTCGCCTGGCTTCAAGTCGACGTTCTTGCCCGCCACCGTCACGCTCTGGACGTTGGCACGCTGGTCGTAGGAGACGGCGGCGTGGCCCCAGCGGTCGAAGCCCATCCGCACTTCCTCCACGTAGGCGGCCAGCAGCGCGAGTGCCGTGAGCGCCGCGGAACCGATCGCGAAGCCCTTGCCGGTGGCCGCGGTCGTGTTGCCCAGGGCGTCGAGGGCGTCGGTTCGCTCGCGAACGATCGCTGGCAGGCCGGCCATCTGGGCGTTGCCCCCCGCGTTGTCGGCGATCGGCCCGTAGGCGTCGGTCGCCAGCGTGATGCCAAGCGTGGAGAGCATGCCGACGGCGGCGATGCCCACGCCATAGAGACCGAGCGCGAATGCGGCGGGGTCCTTGAAGCTGAAGCCGTTGGCGAAGCCGAAGGCCAGCAACGTGGCGACACCGGTGATCAGCACCGGTGCCCATGTGCTGAGCATGCCCTCGGCGATGCCACCGATGATGATGGTGGCGGGGCCGGTGAGGGCCTGATCAGCCAGTTCCTTCGTGGGCGTGTATTCGTTGCTGGTCGAGTATTCGGTCCACTTGCCGATCAGCCAGCCGGCCACGAGGCCCACGATCACGGCGACGGCGATTCCAAGGTGCCGGAAGCCGCCCATGATCATGAAGGTGACCACGAACGACGCGACCACGATGGCTGCCGTCGAGAAATTGATCCCTTTGGCCAGGGCCGCGAGCAGCGACTTCTGCGAGGAATCTTCCTGGGTCTGCACCTGGAAAATGCCCCAGATGGAGAGCAGCGTGCCCACCGCGGCGATCGCCATGGGCAGGAAGATGGCCGCCATCTGCATCGAATAGTTGCCCGGAAACGCCGCCACTCCGAGGGCCGCCGTGGCGAGGATGCTGCCGCAATAGCTCTCGTAGAGGTCGGCGCCCATGCCGGCGACGTCGCCGACGTTGTCGCCCACGTTGTCGGCGATGGTGGCCGGATTCCGCGCATCGTCCTCCGGAATGCCATGCTCCACCTTGCCCACGAGATCGGCACCGACGTCGGCAGCCTTCGTGAAGATGCCGCCGCCCACGCGGGCGAATAGAGCCTGCGTGCTGGCGCCCATGCCGAAGCAGAGCATCGTGACGGTGATCTCCTCCAGCGAGAGCGGCTTGCCGAAGAGCGGCACGAGCCAATAGAGGATGAAGAACCAGAGCATGATGTCGAGCAGGCCGAGGCCCACGACGGTGAGCCCCATCACGGCGCCGGAGCGAAACGCCACCTGGAGCCCCTCGTTGAGCGACCGCTCAGCACCGGCGGCCGTGCGGTTGCTCGCGAGCGTCGCCGTCTTCATGCCGCACCAGCCGGCCAAGCCGGAGAAGAAGCCGCCGGAGAGAAACGCCAACGGCACCCACCCGCTCTGCACGCCGAGGCCGAAGGACATCCAGATGAGGAGCAGGCAGACCGCGCCAAACACCCAATACAACACCCGTCGCTGCTGCTGAAGATACGCGTCGGCGCCGGTCTGGACGTAGCCGGCGATCCGGATCATGTCGGGCGTGCCGGCCGGCTGGCGTTCCATCCAAATGAAGAACTGCCACGCCTGATAGAGCGCCAGCGAGGAGCCGGCGACAGCCACCAGCCACCAAAACCCGAAGAACAGATTCGTCCAGCCCGTGGGCCCAGCCTCAGGGTTCGCCGCGGCCGAACCACAGCCCGCGAGAGAAAGCACGACCACCGCCACGGCGACGAGAGAAGCAAATGAGCGTTTCACGGTGCGGACAAGCTCCACGGGAAAAGCGGCGAACGAACAGACCCCTTTTGGACCTGAGGACTTTAGTCGCCGGCAATTCTCCGGTCAAACGCCCCTCACACCGCGGCCTGCCTGCCGATGGAGTGATAGACGAAACCACGCGACCGCATCTCCGCAGGCGCGTAGAGATTCCGGCCGTCAAAGATCGTCGGCGACCGCATGCGACGGGCCATCTCGGCGAAGTCGGGGTGACGAAAATCACCCCACTCGGTGACGATCGCCAGACACTCGGCCCCGTCAAGCGCCTCCATGGCCCCAGCGGCGTAGGTGAGGCGGTCGCCATGAATGGCCTTCACGTGCGCCATCGCCTCGGGATCGTAGACCGTGACCTGCGCGCCGCCGGCGAGCAACTGATCGAGCAGGTCGAGCGCGGGAGCATCGCGAACGTCGTCGGTCCGTGGCTTGAAGGCCAGCCCCCACACGGCGATCCGACGGCCGGCGAGCTGGCCGCCGAAGTGGGCAACGATCTTCTCGCCGAGCACCTGTTTCTGTGCGAGATTCGTCTCGTGCACGGCTGTGAGGATCCGGTGTGCCACGCCCTTGTCGCGGGCCATCGCGGCGAGGGCCTGCACGTCCTTGGGAAAGCAGCTGCCGCCGTAGCCCACCCCCGGAAAGAGAAACGAGAAACCGATACGCTTGTCGTGCCCGATCCCGCGACGGACATCGTCGATGTCAGCCTCCATCCGCTCGCAGAGATTGGCCACCTCGTTGATGAAGCTGATCTTCGTGGCCAACAGCGAGTTGGCGACATACTTCGTCATCTCGGAACTCTCCGGCGACATGACGAGAAACGGGTGCTCGGTCCGCAGAAACGGCTTGTAGAGGCTCCGCAGGATCTCCGCCACCGCGTCGCAGCGGACGCCCACAACCACGCGGTCGGGCTTCTGGAAGTCTTCGATGGCGGCGCCTTCCTTGAGAAACTCCGGGTTGCTCGCCACCCGACAGTCGCGGCCGGTGCGATCCTTGAGCCGCGCCTCGATGCCGGCGCAGGTGCCCACGGGCACGGTGCTCTTGGTCACCACCACGGCCTCGGGACGGAGGTGCGTCGCGATTCCATCGACCACCTTCCAGAGGCTCGAAAGGTCGGCGGAGCCATCGGCTGACGGCGGCGTGCCCACCGCCAGATAGACGACCTCCGCGGTGCTGATCGCCGTAGCGGTATCGGTCGTAAACAGCAGTCGTCCCGCCTTCGCGCTCCGAACCACAAGCTCCTCGAGGCCGGGCTCGTAGATTGGGATCTCGCCGCGATTAAGCCGCGCAATCTTGTCGGCATTGATGTCGAGGCAGGTCACCGTGTTGCCACTGTCGGCGAAACAGGTGCCAGTGACGAGCCCGACGTAACCGGTTCCGACGACAGCGATCCGCATGCGACGCGTTCCTTAGAGAGTAGACAAGGCTGAAGGCTGAGTTCGAAACCGAATCTACTCTACCTCCAAGAAAAAGGGCCACTTTTCCCGGGAAAAAGTGCCGCAACAATGGAGCGGTGCCTCCGCAAGTCTCGGGAGACATGCAATCTCCAGATGCTGAGGAGACGGTCGGAGGCACGCGCAGGAGCCGGTGAATTCTGCGACTCACGAGCGATTTACGATTCGTCCAAGAGCATCCTGTAGCAGAATCCGCCGGCGACGAGCATGCCGCAGCCGGCGAACCAATACGGGCGACTTCGTTCCAAACCGGCGCAGCCACACCCAAGCCCGCTATGCCACTGGCGGCTCGCCGGCGACTGGCTCCGTCGTCTCTTCGGCCTCGCCGGGGGGCACCGGCACGACGGCGGCCAGCGCGTCGCTCTCGTCGAGCCGCATGATCCGCACGCCCTGGGTGTTCCGCCCGATCGCCTTGATCTCACGGACGTTCACCCGCTGGATCTTGCCCCGCGCCGTCATCATCAGCACCTGATCTTCGTCCTTCACCGAGACGACCGAGACAACCTGGCCGTTGCGGGCCGTCGTCTTGATGTCGCGGATGCCCTTGCCACCGCGGTGCTGCGTGCGATATCGCATGCCGCTCGTCTCGCCGTCGCCCTCCGCCTCGTCGGCCGCGGCCTCCACGGGCTCAGCCTCGGGAGCCTCTCCCTCCTCACCGGGCGCCGGTCCGGCGATCGGCGTGCCGGCTCCAAACGGCGTCCGCTTGCCGTAACCCTGCTCGCAGACCGTGAGCAGCGTGGCATCCGGATCGGCCACCACCATGCCCACGAGCCGGTCGCCGGCGCCAAGCTTGATGCCACGGACACCACTCGTGTCGCGGCCCATCGGGCGGGCGTCCGACTCCGGAAAGCGGATCGCCATGCCCTTGGCCGTGGCGAGCACCAGTTCGTCGCCGGGCTTGGTGATCACGGCATCGACCAGTTCATCCCCCTCGCGGAGCTTCACGGCGATCAGCCCCTTGGTGCGGCGGCGGCGATACTCTTCAAGCGGCGTCTTTTTCACCACGCCGCTGCGGGTGGCGAGCATGAGGCATTGGTTGGGGTCGTCGAAGCCCGACACGGCCCGGCACTCGGCCACCTTTTCGCCCGACTCGAATTCGAGCAGATTGACCAGAGCCCGGCCCTTCGCATCGCGGGCCAGTTCGGGCAGTTCGAAGACCCGCAGCGAGAAGACCTTGCCGTGCGTGGTGAAGACGAGCAGCCAGTCGTGGGTGCTGGCCACGAAGAGGTGCTCGATCGGATCCTCCTCGTCGGACCGCGCGCCCGTGAGCCCCTTGCCGCCGCGCCGCTGCGCCCGGTAGACGTCGGCAGGTGTCCGCTTCACGTAGCCGGCCCGGCTGATCGTCACCACCATCGTGGCCTCGGTGATCAACTCGGCCATGTCGCGGATGTCGCCTGCCTCGCCGCTGATCTCCGTGCGGCGGTCATCGGCGTGCTTGCGTTCGATTTCCAACAGATCTTCGCGGACCAACGCCTTGATGTTGGCTTCGCTGGAGAGAATCCGGCGGAACTCGCCGATCTTCTCCAAAAGGTCGCGATGCTCTCCACCGAGCTTCTCCTGCTCGAGATTCACCAACTGGCCGAGTGTGAGCCGGAGGATGGCGTCGGCCTGGACCGGCGAGAGGCCGTAGGTCTCCGCCGCGCCCCGCTCCTCCTGCATGACGGCGAAGCCCTCGGCACCCAGCGCCCGTTCCAGCAGCGCCGCCGGCGTCTGGATCTGCACCAGCCGCTCCTTCGCCTCGGCCTGCGACTTCGAACTGCGGATGATCTTGATCACCTCGTCGATGTTCGCCAGCGCCACGAGCAAGCCTTCGACCGTGTGCTTGCGGCTGCGGGCCCGGGCGAGCAGGTGTTGGGTGCGGCGACGGAGCACCGCCGTGCGATGCCGGAGGAACTCCTCGAGCATGCTCTTGAACGACAGGATCCGCGGCTTCCCGTCGACGAGCGCGAGGAAAATCAGCGAAAACGACGTCTGCAGCGGCGAGAACTGATAGAGCTGGTTGAGCACGACGTCGGGATCGGCGTCTCGCTTGAGCTCGAGGATCAGCCGCACCGGCTCGTTGAGATCACTCTCGTTGCGGATCGCCGAGATGCCCTTGATGCGGTCCTCGTTGACCAGCTCCGCGATCTTTTCCTCGATGGCGTCGCGGGTCTGCTGGTAGGGGATCTCGGTGACGACGATACGGCTGCGGTTCTTGCCAAATTCCTCCACGTGCGCCCGGGCGCGAAGCGTGATGGTGCTACGGCCGGTGAGATATCCGCGGGCCAGCGACTCGCGGCCCATCACGATACCGCCGGTCGGGAAGTCGGGGCCGGGGCAGATCTGGAGGATCTCGGCCATCGAGGTGCCCGGCGCGTCGATCAGTTTCACGAGCGCCCGGCAGACCTCGCCGAGGTTGTGCGGCGGGATGCTCGTTGCCATGCCCACGGCGATGCCGCCGGCGCCATTGACCACGAGGTTGGGAAAGCGGCTCGGCAGCACCACCGGCTCGGTGTTGCGCTCGTCGTAGGTGGGCACGAAGTCGACCGTGTCGAGTTCGATGTCGTCGAGCATCATCGCCGCGATCGGCGAGAGCCTCGCCTCCGTATATCGCATGGCGGCGGCGGGCAGCCCGGCGATCGAGCCGAAGTTGCCCTGCTTGTCGACGAGCACATGCCGCATGTTCCATTCCTGGGCCATGCGAACGAGCGTGGGATAGATCACGCTCTCACCGTGGGGATGGTAGTTGCCGCTGGTGTCGCCGGAGATCTTGGCGCACTTCACGCGGGACGCCCCCGGCGAGAGGTTCAAGTCGTTCATGGCGACGAGAATCCGCCGCTGGGAGGGTTTGAGCCCATCGCGAACGTCGGGCAGGGCCCGCGAGACGATCACGCTCATCGCGTAGGTCAGGTAGCTGTCCTTGAGCTCCTGTTCGATCGGCTGTTCAACCAGCCGTCCGCCCGCATTGTCCCGCAGCACGCCCGCCACGTCCCGATGATCACCGGCATGGCCCGCCCCGGTACCGTCCTGCGGCGGCACCCCTCCCTTGGAACCACCAGCGTCGTCTTCGGGGGAATCAATGTCATCTGCCAAGGGGGTTTCTCCCAGCTGACCACCGGGGTTTTCACCGGTGGGAACGCTTGAACATACCCGTCCGGTGGGAACGGTCAACCGGCCTCAAACCTCGGAAAAACCGCGGACCGGACGGCTTGACCCGCGCGCCTGCCCCCCCTACTCTCCCGCCCCGTTTTCACCGTTCTTCCATCCGAGGCCTTCCACCCGTGCCAGCAAAGCGTTTTCACGGTTGGTTCGTCGCCGCCACGGCGATGGTCGTGCTGCTCGTCCGGCTCGGCGGTCCGGCCCTCTGGGACGACGATGAGCCCAAGAATGCAGCCTGCTCGCTGGCCATGCTCGACTCGCACGACTGGGTCGTACCGACGTTCAACGGTCGGCTTCGCGTCGAAAAACCGCCGCTGGTGAACTGGATCCAGATCGCCGGATTCACGCTCTGCGGCCGCAACGAGACTGGTGCCCGGCTCGGATCAGCCCTGCTGACCGTCGGCACGTGTCTGCTCACCTGGCAGATCGGCTACCGGCTGCTCGGACCGACGTGCGGACTCCTCGGCGGCTTGGCCATGGCCAGCTGCGTGTGGACCGCCGTGGGCGGCCGCGCCGCCACCCCCGATGCACCGCTCCTGTTCTTCACGACACTCGCATTCTTTCTTTTCGTGCGTGGCGCCGGCATCCGGGCGGGTGACGGGAGCCAGCCAGTCGGCACGCCATCACTTTCGCTCTGGTCTGCGATCGGCATCGGGGCAGCCTGTGGCGCCGCGACGCTCGCCAAGGGACCGGTCGGGCTGATTCTGCCGCTGCTGGCCTTTCTCACCTTCGCCGCCTGGCGACAGCGCGCATGCCCGGAGACTGGTTGGACGGCGGCGCTCGGCGGTCTTCGGCCACTCACGATCGTGCTCGCGGCCATGGTGGTGGCGGTGCCCTGGTACGTCTTGGTGACCCTCCGCACCGATGGCGAATGGCTCCGCGGCTTCCTGTTCGTTCACAACATCGGCCGCTTCGCGTCGACGATGGAGGGCCACTCCGGTTCGATCCTCTATTACCCGGCGGTCGTGGCCGTCGGCCTCTTTCCCTGGTCGATCGTGCTGGCCGCCATGCTCGTCCACCTCGCATGCATGCTGCGGTCACCGGCAGCCGAGGCCCGCCGCGAACCGGCCCAGCTCCTTGCCTGCTGGATGTTCGCATGGATCGGCGGTTTCTCATGCGCCGGCACGAAGCTGCCCGGCTATGTCTGGCCGGCCTACCCCGCCCTGGCGATCGCCACCGGGCTGTTTCTCGCCGACTGGGCCGACGGCCGCGTGGATGTGCCGTGGCCGCATCTTCCCGAGCGCTTCCGGAAACTGCGAATGACGGACGCTCGTGATCCCGACCGCTTGATCGGCCTGGTGATGCGGGTGGCCTGGTCGATTCTCGCAGCGACCGGCCTGGCATTGGCGATCGGACTGCCGATGGCGGCCAATCGGCTCGCCCCCGGCTGCGAGTGGCTGGGCGTGCTCGGCCTGATTCCGCTGGCGGCGGCAGTGGTGGCCTGGTGGGCCCAGTCGGCCGGCTATCGGGCCAGATCGCTGGCCGTCATGGCTGTGGCCGCCTGCCTGCTCGTCACGCTGATGGCCTCCATCGCCGCCGAATCATTCAGCCGCGCGCAGGGGCCGCGGACACTCGTCGCGCAGCTCGACAAGCCCGCGCGTGACTGCCAATGGGCATGCCTGTGGAACGTGCCCCCGAGTCTCGTCTTCTATACCGGCGCCCGGATCGAGAAGCTCGAGACTGCCGACGACGTCGCCGCCCATCTCCGGCAGCATCCGCTGGCCCGCGTCGTGATCGACAGCCGCCAGGAAACGCTCGTCACGGAAGCGCTGCCGCCGGGCTGCGGCGTGCTGTCCCGCGTGCCGACCCTCGCCGACCATGATTTTTTGCTGCTCGGTCGCCTTCCGGAATATGACTCACCGCCGGAGCACGATACCCCGCTCGCATTGGCCGACTGATACCTCCCTCCTTTGCCGACATTCTTCCGAGACCGTTTTCCCAAGGCTATTTCCCGGAGCCATCCATGCAGGACCGTCGCCCGCTCATCATCGTTCTCGTCGCCTCGATCGCCAGCCTCGCGGCGGGGGTCGCGGCCACGCCTTTCTGGGACGAGGACGAGCCGCGGTTCGCGGCCATCGCCCGCACCATGGTCAACACGGGCGACTGGATCGTGCCGATGTTCAACGACGAACTCGCCGTCGACAAGCCGGTGCTGATGCACTGGGCCATGGCCGCCTCCTACGCGCTCTTCGGAACGTCGGAAATCGCGGCGCGACTGCCGGCCGCGGTCGCAACGCTGCTCACGGCACTGGCACTGTTGCGGGCGGGCACGCGCTGGTTCAACAGCACGACGGGCATCGTCGCGGCGCTGGCCTATGTGGGCTGCCTCCTGGTGGGCATCGAGGCGCATGCCGCCACGCCTGATGCGATCCTGACCTGCCTGACAACCTGGGCAACGGTGCTCTTCGCGGAGGCCCTGCTGGCCGGCCCCGATGCGGCGGCCTGCCTGACAAAGCTCTCATGGTGCCGCGCGGCGGTGATCGGCGGGCTGCTCGGCCTGGCCGTCGTCTGCAAGGGCCCGATCGGATTCGTGGGCCCGCTCGCCGTCGTGCTGCCGTGGACCTGGTGGTTGGCAATGCAGCGGCGGGTCGATGCCACGACCACCTCCGACCACCCCGCGAGAACATGGCTCGCCGCGGCGGTGCCGGCTGCCTGGGACACCATCCGCACAGCACGTCTGGGCATGCTCACCGTGGCGATGCTGGCGGTGGCCGCGCCGTGGTATACGGCGGTGTCGCTCCGCACCAACGGCGAGTGGCTCAACGGCTTCTTCTTTATCCACAACGTGGGCCGCTTCGTCGCTCCGATGGAGCGGCACGGAGGCAGCGTGCTGCTCCATCCGCTGGCGCTGCTCGTGGGCTTCTTTCCGTGGTCGTGCTTCCTGCCGCTGGCGATCGTCGTGACGGCCTGGCGGATCTGGAAGCGGGCCGACTCAACCGTCTGCAGACACGCACTGGGCCTCGCGATGGTGTGGCTTGCCGTCTGGGTGGGCGGCTTCTCGCTCTCCGCGACGAAACTTCCCAACTACGTGCTGCCGGCCTATCCCGCGGCGGCCCTCTTGGTCGCGGCTGCCGGCGTGGCCGCCGCCCAGCGCGGCCTCTGGGCCCATCCCGTCTGGATGGCCGCTGGCACTGCATCGCTGGCCCTCGGTGGCGTGATCACGGCCGCCGCCGTGCTCGTGGCCGAACGCTTTGGCCTGGCCGATGCCGCGCCTGCCGCGCTCGTGGGCCTCGTGCCGATCATTGGCGCCGCCTGCCTCTGGCACTGGCGGCGTGAGCCCCTGCGGGCGATCGCGGCACTGGCCGTCACGGGCCTCGTCTACACGGGCCTCGCCGTGGGCCCGGCCGCGGCCCGCATCGCCGGCGCCAATGCGCTGCCGGCGCTCGTGCAGGAGGCCCATCGCCACGCCGGCGGCCACGCCCGCCTCGGCACCTTCACGCAGATCACGCCCAACGTCGTCTACTACGCCGATGGGCATGTCACCGCCTGGCAGGAGCCCGAGCGTGACGACTGCATCCGCTTTCTCGCCTCGGGCCCCGACGCGGTCGTGCTCGTTCGTGAAGACGACTTCGCCGCCCTCTCGGCAGGTCTGCCCGAGGGCGTGGGGGTGATCGGCCGCAGCCGGCCGCTCTTCCGCGACCTCGACTTCCTGCTCGTCGGCACCCACACACAGAACACCACCCGCGGTGCCGGCCCCACCGCCGCGCTCAAGAACCCAGTGGAGACCACCACCCGATGAACGCCCACGACGAATCCCATCCCGCGATCCTGCCGTGTGAGCGGCCTGCGCGGGGCATCGCCAGCCGTGCTCCCGGTGGCCTGCTTTCGATCGTGGTGCCCTGCCACAACGAGGAGGCCGTCGTGGCGACCACCCACGACCGGCTCGTCGCCGCGGTGGCGGGCACGGGCATGGACCTCGAGATCGTCTATGTGGATGACGGCAGCCGCGACGCCACACTCGAACAGCTGGAGGCGATTGCCGCCCGCGATCCGCGGGCCGTGGTCGTGGAACTCTCCCGCAATTTCGGCCAGCAGGCGGCGATGTCCGTGGGGCTCGCCCAGGCGCGGGGCGCGGCGGTCGTGATCATCGATGCCGATCTGCAGGATCCGCCCGAGGTGATCCCGGAGATGGTTCGCGCCTGGCGCAGCGGCGTCGATGTGGCCTATGGCCGTCGCCGTTCCCGCGAAGGCGAGACGCGTTTCAAGCTCGTGACCGCCAGCCTCTTCCACAGGCTCTTCGCCAGCCTTGTGCCCCACCCGATCCCGGTCGACACCGGCGACTTCAAGCTGATCGATCGAGCCGTGGTCGACGCCGTCTGCAGCCTGCCCGAGAAGCGTCGCTATCTCCGCAGCCTCGTGCCATGGGCCGGCTTTCGCCACGAACCGGTGTGGTATGACCGCCACGCCCGGGCCGCCGGCGAGACGAAATACTCGACCCGCAAGCTGATCATGCTGGCCGCCGATGCGCTCGTGATCTCCTCCGACGCACCGGTGCGGCTCACCTGGCTGTGCAGCTTCGGCCTGGCGAACGTTGGCCTCACGGCCGCGGCCATCGCGACATGGTCGAGCCTGACAGGCTCTCCAACCGGCGCCCAGCACGCGGGCGTTTCGCTGGCCGCGATCGTCGCCGTGGTATCGCTCGTCGGCGCGGCGCAGACGGCCGCGGTCGCCATCGTGGGCGAGTATGTGGTGCGAACCTACCGCGAATCGCAGGGGCGACCGACCTCGGTGGTCCGCCGCACGATCAACGCCGCGGGCTCTTCAGCCCCAGGCAGCGCACGGCCCGACCGCTCGCGCGCCGCCTGACACGGCTTCACGCGACGGTTCGGGGCTGCCCATGCCCCGTCGCCGGACGTTCGCTTCGGCATCCTGCCTACGCTCACTCGATGCTGACTGCGCTCCGGCATCCTGCCTGCGCCGACCAATCCGCTGAGACGGATCGGTGCCCGAGCAACGCCGGCTCTCGGGACATGGGCAGCCCCTCACGGATGCAACCGAGTCCCATAAAAGCCCCCGGCGGAAGCCGGGGGACTCCGGGTGCAAACACCACCTGGCATGCCATGCAGTTCCGGGAAGAGCCCAACGACCCGGTGTCCCCGGACTTCCGTCCGGGGCTTTTTGTCAAGCGTTCGCCAGCCGGCGAACCATTGCGGCTGACTTCATTCCCTACGATCTCGCGACACCGAACCGACGCCTACGATTCACCCCGCCTTGCCAAGGGCGGTCTCGATCGCGGCCTTGAGCGTGGCGTCGTCGGGAGCCACGCCCGACTTGTAGCGGCCCACGACCTTGCCGTCGCGGCCGATCAGGAACTTCTCGAAGTTCCAGCCCACCTCGCCCTTGGGATCGGCCGACTCGGTGAGCGTCTTATAGAGCGGTGCCTTGTCTGCTCCCTTGACGACGATCTTCGAGAACATGTCAAACGTCACGCCATACTTCGACGAGCAGAACGTGGCGATCTCGGCGTCGGTGCCCGGCTCCTGCGCGCCAAACTCATTGGCGGGAAAGCCCAGAACGACGAGGCCTTTGTCCTTGTAGGCGTCGTAGAGTTTCTGCAGGCCGGCATACTGGCCGGTGTAACCACAGCGGCTGGCGACGTTGACGATCAGCACGACCTTGCCCTTGTAGCTGGCGAGGTCGACCTCGGTGCCGTCAATCTTCTTGACCTTGCCGGTCAGCGGCGAGCCCTGGTCGGCCAGAGAGGTGGTCGAGAGCAGGGCTCCCATGGCGAGGGCCACGATCAGCGTCACGAGTGTCTTCGTCAGCATCGGATGGTCTCCAAAACGGTGAGATACAGGATGGCGGGATTCATCAAGAGCGTCGCCCTTCACTGTAGAGGCCGGTGCCGCAAGAAGTCAAAACATTCGCATGCAGCCCCATGCTCCTCAGACGGGCCCCGCTGCCAGCACGTCGGGGCCGGCCTGCTCGGCATAGCTCGCAAAATTCTCGCGAAACTTCGCCGCCAACCCGCGGGCCGCCGCGGTCCATGCGGCCTCGTCGCTCCAGGCCCTCCAGGGCTCGAGGACGTCGCCGTCGACGCCCGGGACCCGCGTCACCGCATCAAGGCCAAAGACAGGATCACGGGCCACCGGTGCCCGGGCCAGACTCCCCGAATGGATGCCGTCGATGATCCGTCGCGTCACCGCCAGATCGATCCGTTGGCCCTGGCCGTAGCCACCGCCGGTCCAACCCGTGTTCACCATCCACGCCTGCGCACCGTGCCGGGCGAGTTTTTCCGCCAGCAGTCGGGCGTAGACCGCAGGATGCCGCACCAGAAACGCCGCGCTGAAGCAGGCGGAGAAGGCCGCCTGCGGCTCGAGGATCCCCATCTCCGTCCCGGCCACGCGGGCCGTATAGCCGGAGAGGAAGTGATACATCGCCTGCTCCCGCGAGAGCCGGCTTACCGGCGGCAGCACGCCAGAGGCGTCGCACGTCAGGAAGATGACGTTCCGCGGATGTCCGGCCACGCAGGGCACCTTGGCATTGGCGATATATCCGATCGGATAGGCCGCACGCGTGTTTTCCGTGATGGCGCTCGACTCGAAATCGACGTCCCGCGTGGCCTGGTCGTAGACCACGTTCTCGAGCACCGTGCCGAAGCGGATCGCATCGTAGATCTCCGGCTCCTTCGCGGCCGAGAGATGGATGCACTTCGCGTAGCAGCCTCCTTCGATATTGAAGATGCCGTCATCGCTCCAGCCATGTTCGTCGTCGCCGATCAACCGGCGGGCCGGGTCGGCCGAGAGCGTTGTCTTGCCCGTGCCCGAGAGACCGAAGAAGAGCGACACATCGTTCCCGCCCCCCTCACCCCGAAACTCCAGCGGAGCCTCGTTGGCCGAACAGTGCATGGAGAGCACACCTCGCCCGGGAAGCATCCAGTGCATGATGGTGAACACGCCCTTCTTCATCTCGCCCGCGTATTCCGTGCCCAGGATCACCTGCTCGCGGCGCTCGAGCGACAGGTCGATGCTCGTGCGGCTGGTCATCTGCGCCGTCAGCGGGTTCGCCGGAAACTGACCGGCGTTGTAGATCACGTAGTCGGGCGTGCCAAACTGGTCGAGTTCGTCCAGCGTGGGCCGGATCAGCATGTTGTGCATGAAGAGGGCGTGGTAGGCGCGGCTGCAGAGCACGCGAACCTTCAGCCGGCAGGCGGGATCCCAGCCGGCGTAGCCGTCGCAGACGTAGATCTGGTCCCGTGTGTTGAGGTAGTCGATGGCCCGTTGGCGGTTCAGCAGGAACGTGTGGTCGTCGATGGGATGGTTGACCGGACCCCACCAGACATCCGCTTCCGATGCTGGTGCCCGTACGACGTGTTTATCCTTGGGGCTGCGGCCCGTCTTGTCGCCCGAGCAGATCGCGATCGCACCGCTGGCCATGATGGCCGCGTGCTCGCGGGTGACCGCATCCTCATAGAGGCGGGCTGGCGAAGCATTGCGGACCACGACAGGCACGCTGATCTCATGCACCGACAGATCGACGGAGAGAGGCATCGGTTGCTCCTGGTGGGGCTGGGGGCACGGGAGGAGGAACGGCGGTCGGTGCCGCCGATGGCCGAGCGGCGGGACGCTGCGCGGGAACGCCGGTCAGTGCCGACGGCAACCAGGATGGAGCGATCGCGAGGCACGTCGCCGCCACGAGCAGTCCGCAGCCGAGGCAGGCAAAGAGCGCCCCCCACGGGCTGCGCCTCACCCGCAGCCCACGGACAGCCCGGCGGAGCCGTCTGGTGAACTCTCCCCATCCTTCGGCCGACGACCGTTCACCAACGTTCACGATGCTCACGGTTCGCAGGGCTCCGTTGCCCTCGATGTGCAGTTGAAAGCCGCGGTCTGGCAGGGCCGCGCTTTCACCGGCCCAGCGGGCCTTGGGATCGAGCGACGAGACGACCTCTGCCACCAGCGGGCGAAACTGCTCCACGGTGATGTTGTAGACCACCATCCGCGGCCGCGAGACGAGCACGCACACCGCCACGCACAGCGCGAACAGAAACGCCAGCACGGGCCAGCTCCACGGTGAGCCTCCGGTCACCGGCACCAGCAGCGCCAATGGCCCCACCACCGCCAGCCCCGACACGGCCGCAGCCAGCATCACTCCATCGAAGACGCCCGACACGGCCAACGGCCTCCGACGCAGGTGCGCCCATGCGAGCACCAGGAGATAGCAGCCCAGCGGCAGGAGGGCGATCCATGGTGCGGGCGTGGCGGGCGATGTGGTCATGTCACTTCAGGTGGAGCACTTCCAGATATCCGCGAGCCTTCTCCACGCTATCGGGCCAACGCCATCCATGCCAGCAGCAGCAACCATGCCGCCTCGATCAAGGCCGCTGCGAAGAAGGCCCATGACCGGTCAGACCGGTCAGACCGGTCAGACCGCGTCGGGGACCGCGAATGCGAGGTCGCGGGAGAACGCGTCGCCGAAGTCGTAGACGTCATGGAAGTCCTCCCGCTTGTCACGTCGCGTTTTTCGCATCTGGCCGATCTCGATCATACTGAACACAATCTCGCCGAAATCGCTCGTGGCGTGCACGCCCCAGGTACCCAACACCGTGGGGGCCATGAAGCCATATTGCTGGAGCGCATACTGCCGTGCCGCATCGCAGAGTTCCTGGCCACTGACATGCCGCTCCACCTGACGCCGCCGCGGTCGGCCCTTGCCCCGACCCGGGGCCCGAGGGCCGGCGTCCGCCGGCTGCCCGGCAGACGCTTCGAGGTCCTCGGCAGGAGGTTCGGCTCCCATACCGAGATTTTCCTGACCGAAGGCCAGAGACTCGAGCACAAACAGGTAGGCGTCGAGTTTATAGCGATGGTCCCGCTGGAGCAGCTGGGCCAACGGGTGGGCGGGATCGACGTGCGGCATCACATCCTCGAAACAACGCGGCTGACGGGGCGAGGCAGCATTATAGCAGTCGCAGTGCAGTCCCGCCGACCAGCGCCGTTTCAGCCGCCGGGACGGGCCTGTGGCGCGATACCGCCTGCGCCCAGAGGCTGGGCCTGCGGGCCCGCCGACACGTCGTCGAGGATGAACTTGTAGCCGAGCGGCGTCACGGGCTTCGAGAAATCGCGGAACATGTCGAGCCCCTTGTCAACCAGGCTCGTCCGCGGATCGAACTGGTAGACATCGCGATCCTGCCCACCCGGCTTGAAGACCTGGATCGCGAACGGCATCAGATCGCGAGCCTGCAGGATCAGCTCCACCTTGGAGAAGTTGGCGGCATCGGCCTGATACCGCGGCAGCGATTCCAGCCAGATCTGGTCGGTCACGCCGGGAGGCGTGATGAGCCGCATGAAGTATCGCTTCTTGAGAGTGTCGGCTTTGGCACCAAACACGAACGGGAGCGGACCGTCGCTGATCGCCTTGCCTTGCATCTCGGGCGGCAGCCGCGTCTCGCGAAGCTGCCGTTCGCTGTGGCGAAACTCGTAGATGCTCGTGCCGTTGCAGACCCAGTGTTCGCCGGTGTCGCCGGTTCGCTTCTCATACCGCCGCGTCTCGGGATTCCACTGGGTCGAATCCTTGACGCGAAACAGTCCCTTGTCGGGCGCGGCATACTTGATCTCGCCGCTGCTCTCTGAGAAGGCCAGCCGCTCGCCGCCGCCGTCGGCCGGGCTCCAGGCGTTGTATTCCCACTTGTGGAAGGTGCACGACCAGGTCGTGACGGCCGCGTTGCGGGCCTCCCAGGCGGCGAGCAGTCGTTCGAGTGCCGCCTGCTGTTCGGGCGTGAGCGGCGCCGGCTGTTGCGGTCGGGCCTGCTGCTGGCCTGCCTGCTGCGGCATAGGCTGGCCGGGCACGGCCGCAACTCGCTGCGGGGCCAGCGCCGCCGCCGGACGCTGCCCTGGCGCGGGCTGCTGGGCCACCGCCGGAACCGACACAGCGCAGGCCAGCCCCCAAGCAGAGAGCATGAGCATCGCGACAAGACGCATCGGCATGGTCGGCTGAGGCATGAATCTCACGGCGCAGACTCCGGGCGGCGGTTCAGGAAGGGTGGGGAACATAGCACCGAACGTTCCACCGGGCGAGAGCGTTTCGACCCACTGAAAAAGCGTTTTTCGGCAGGCCAGAAGGCTTCTCGCGTAGACTTGCCGCGGATCTGCCCGGAACTCCCAGGAGTCCACCCCATGCGTGTCGCTGCCTTTTCCGTGAAGCCCTACGATCGCGCCTCGCTGACTACGGCCTCGACAGGGCTCCCGATCCAGTGGGCGTGGTTCGAGCCGCGGCTGGATCGCGACACGGCCCGGCTCGCCGAGGGGTCCACGGCGGTGAACTGCTTCGTCAACGACCAGCTCGATGCCGCCACGCTGGAGATCCTCGCGGCTCTCGGCGTGAAACTGATCACGCTCCGCTGCGCCGGCTTCAACCAGGTCGACCTGGCCGCGGCCGCGCGGCTTGCTTTGCCGGTCGTCCGTGTACCGGAGTATTCGCCACACGCTGTCGCAGAGCACACGATCGGTCTCATGCTCACGCTCGATCGCCGGTTGCACAGGGCCTACAACCGGGTCCGCGAAGGCAATTTCTCCCTCGATGGCCTGCTCGGCTTCGACCTCTTCGGGCGAACAGTTGGCGTGGTCGGCACCGGGCGGATCGGCCGCTGCGTGGCCGAGATCCTGCTCGGCTTCGGCTGCCGCGTATTGGCGTTCGACCCGACTCCCGAGCCCGAACTGATTCGACGCGGCGCCTCCTACGTGCCGATCAACGACCTGCTGGCCGCTGCCGACATCGTCACGCTCCACTGCCCGCTCACGCCTGCCACCCGGCACATCATCGACGCGGCCGCGATCGCGAGGATGAAGCGGGGTGCGATGCTGATCAACACGAGCCGCGGCGGGCTGATCGACACCCCCGCCGTGATCGCCGCGCTCAAGACAGGCCAGCTCGGCCACCTGGGCCTCGATGTCTACGAGGAGGAGGCTGAGCTCTTCTTCGACGACCACAGCAACTCCATCATCCAGGACGATGTCTTCACGCGACTGCTCACGTTTCCCAACGTGGTGATCACGGCGCATCAGGCGTTCTTCACGCAGAACGCCCTCGACGCCATCGCGGCCCAGACAGTCCGCAACCTCGTGCATTTCGACCGCGGCGAACCGCTGGAGGCGGTGGTGCAGGCCTGATGGATTGTTCGCGATGCATGCTTGCTGCAGCACGACCCGTCAACCTCTCGCCGTGGCCCGCAGTTCGGCCAGTTCCCGGGCGAAGCCGCCGGAGAGAATCGGGAACCGGCACCAGGTCTTCGGGTCGAGGTTCTCGTCGTCGAGATGAAACGACGGAGCGTAGCGTTCCCGTTTCCACTGGTTGCGGCTCCAGAGCGTGAAGAACCGCTCCGTCCACAGGGCCAACTGTCCCGCTGGGTGCTCCGGAAAGTCGACCTGGAGCCGCTGCCAGGTCTCCAGCGGCGTCTGCTTGTCGCGGATGGCGCACCGCTCCGCGGCGTCGAGAACGTCGTAGGGCATGAGATCGGCTTCGTCGGTCTGATGGTCGGCCGGTGGCCGCAGCTCCGCCGTCGGCGCCTGCACGTTGACGGCGTTCAGCGCCGGAAATGATCCGATGCCCTCCGGCCCGGCGTGCTCGAGCCATAGCAACCACCGCCGCAGGTAGGCCTTGTCGATGCCGGCGATCGGGGCCAGGCCACCAGAGGTGTCGCCATCCATCGTCGCGTAGCCGACGGCCGCCTCGGAGCGGTTGCTCGTGGAGACAAGCAGCGACCCACGGATGTTCGCCAGCATCCACACCCCCGGAGCCCTGACCCGCGCCTGGATGTTCTGAAGGGCGATGTCATCGGTCCGCCAAGCGAGCGGACGGCCCACGGCCGCTGCACCCAGCGCCCGGTAGGCATGCACGATGTGTTCCACGTCAAACTCATGGAACTCGGCGCCGAGGCTGTCGGCGAGCCCCTTCGCGGCATTTCTGGTCACGGCGCCGGAATGCGATGTCGACTGGTAGACACAGACCAACACGGCACGGATCAGCCGGCGAATGCCAGCTTCAGCATCGCCGGCACCGGCGTCGCCCGAGGCTCCATCCACTGAGGACGGTGCCGCCCCAAGCCTGGAGGCCACCGCGGCCACCGGCATCTCACGAGCGGCGAACCGCACGGCCAGGGCCACGAGGCTCGCCACGGCGGAGGAGTCGGCACCGCCGCTCGCCGAGACGACGAAGCCACGCGAGCGGCTCTTCCGCTGGTAGTCGAAGAGCCCCAGCGCCACGGCCCGGGCGAATTCCTCTTCCTTCACGTGGGAGCCGGTCTCCCAGGCATCGCGGGCATCGCCCGCGGCCGGCTCCCGCTGCGGAGCAAGCACGGGCGGCGTGAACGGAACCGAGACGCATTCACTGTCGCCGTCGCCCTCGCGATCGGATAACGCCGGCGTGAGCGACAGCCGCGTCTGCGCCAGCCGCGTCGCGTCGACATCCACGACCGCCGTGGTGCAGACCTGATCGGTGAAGGAGAACCGCCGGCCCGCGGCGGCGATCCGGCCGCCGGTGGCGATGATGACTCCGCCATCGTAGATCGCGCGGCCCGCCTCGTTGCCGAGCAGGTTGGCATACACGTAGGTCGCCCCGAAGGCCCGCGACCCCTCGAGCACGAATCGACGGCGGATCTCATCCTTGCCGAAGGCAAAATGGCTCGCCGACGGATTGAGGATCAGGTCCACGCCCCGCGCGGCCAGCCCCGCCCCGGGCCGATCCGCCGCCCAGGCGTCTTCGCAGATCTCGAAGCCGACGCGGATGCCGCCGCAGTCGAATCGGAGATCGCCGATCGGCACGCTCCGCCCGTCGACGGTCAGCTGAGCACGCCGCCCCTTCGGCCACGGCCGGAACCATCTCGGCTCGTAGTGGATCCCCTCGCCCGCAAGATGCTGCTTGCAGGCGATGCCCGCCAGCCGTCCATCCGCCAGCACCGCGGCCGCGTCGTAGACGCCGTTCTCGAACCGCACGGGCAACCCGACGGCCACGACGATGCCGGCCGTATGCGGCTCGATCTCCTCTAGTAGCACCCTCCATGCCATCCGCTGCACGCCCGGCGACTGAAAGGCATCCTCGCAGCCGTAGCCGCTGATGCAGAGCTCGGGCAGGCAGAGGATCGCAACACCGCGATCGCGCGCCGCCGCAATCGCCGCGATGATGCGGTCACGATTGCCGTCCCAATCAAGCGGCGTCTGGTTGAGGGCGGTGCCACCCACACGGATCAAGTGCATTGGTATGAGTGCAAAAGCGGAAAACGGGAGCGAAGCCGGTCGGGGTCACGCGCAGACGCCGGTGAATTTTGACTGAAAGAGTTGGCGTACCATGCGAAAAGAGAATGCTACGTCAAAATCCGCCGGCGGCGAGCATGAGCCCCGCCGGCGAAGCGGCCAAGATCAAAACGCTCGAAACAGGGGCGGTCGAGGAAAAGCAACCGCCCCCTGCAGCCGGCGTTCAACCCGGCTCCTCGAGGTAGGTGTAGCCGCCGAGCCCCTCTTCGTAAAACTTCAGGAACCGGCCCGCCTGGCCGTCGCAGATCCTGCCCTCGCGGACCGCCTGCTCGATCGAGGCCCGCAGTCTCTGCACCAACTGGTTGGCGTCGAATTCGACATAGTCGAGCACCTCCCGGACGGTGTCTCCCTTGATGACGGCATCGACGACGACCTCACCCCGTTCGTCGGTGCTGACGTGCACGGCGTTGGTGTCGCCGAAGAGATTGTGGAGATCGCCGAGGATTTCCTGGTAGGCGCCGATCAGGAACGCGCCGAGGTAGTAGGGCTCGTTTTGCCAGGCGTGAAGCGGGAGCGTCCGCTTCACGTCCCGGCGGTCGATGAACTGATCGATCTTGCCGTCGGAATCGCAGGTCACGTCGCCGAGGACCGCATTGTGCGTGGGCCGCTCGCTGAGCCGGTGGATCGGCATCACCGGAAAGAGCTGCTTGATCGCCCAGCTGTCTGGCATCGACTGGAAGAGCGAGAAGTTGCAGAAGTAGGTGTCGGAGAGCGAGGCCTCGAGCCCCTCCAATTCCTCCGGCATGAACTCCAGCTGCTTCGACATCTTGGCGATCTTCCGGCTGATCGCCCAGTAGAGGTTCTCCACCGCAGACCGCTGGTCGAGCGGCAAGTAGCCGCTGGCAAACAGGTTCATCGCGGTGTCGAGCGACTGTTGCGCGTCGTGATAGCTCTCCAGCAGGTTGCGGATGTTGATGTTTTGGAAAGTTTCCATCAGGTCGTGCAGCGGCTGCTCGGCATCGGCCGCCGGCTCGATGAGCTCGGCGTTGCCCCCCTGCTCCGACACTCCCAGCACACCGAAGATCAGCATGCTGTGGTAGGCGACCACGGCCCGCCCGCTCTCCGACACGATCGTCGGGTGCGGAACCCCCGCTTCATCGCAGGCGTTTTGCACGTGGTAGACGACGTCGTTGGCGTATTCCTGCAGGCTGTAATTCACGCTCGACTCGAAGTTCGTCTGCGAGCCGTCGTAATCCACCCCCAGGCCGCCGCCCACGTCGAGATACTTGAGCCCTGCCCCCCGTTTCACCAGTTCCGTGTAGATCCGCGAGGCCTCGTTCAGGGCCACCTTGATGTGGCGGATGTTCGTGATCTGGCTGCCTTGGTGGAAATGCAGCAACTGCAGGCAGTCTTCCATCCCCTTGGAGGCGAGCAGTTCGAGCCCTTTCATCAGTTCGCTCGCCGTCAGGCCGAACTTGCTGCGAAAGCCGCCCGACGCCTGCCAGCGGCCGCTGCCCCGCGAGGCGAGCTTCACCCGCATGCCGATCCGCGGACGCACGCCGAGCTTTTCCGCATATTCGAGCACCATGTGCAGCTCGGAAAACCGCTCCACGACCGGGATGATGTGCCGGCCGATCTTCTGTGCCAGCATCGCCGTCTCGATGAACTCGGCATCCTTGAAACCGTTGCAGATGATAGGAGTGTCGTTGTCGGCCAGCGCGATCACGGCCAGCAGTTCCGGCTTGCTGCCCGCTTCCAGCCCGAAGCGATACGGCCGGCCAAACCTCAGCACCTCCTCCACCACCTGCCGCTGCTGGTTGACCTTCACCGGATAGACGCAGCAGTAATCGCCGCGGTAGCCGTTCTCCTTCATGGCGGACGCGAACACGCCATGGATCTCCCCCAGCCGGTGCTCGAGGATCTCGGCGAATCGCAGGAGGATCGGCAGGTCGATGCCGCGAATCTGCAACCGGTCGACGAGCTGCTTGAGGTCGATGCTCTTGGTGGGATTCTTGTCGGGGTGCACCAAGAGGTGGCCGGTGGGGCCCACCGAAAAATAGCCGTTGCCCCAACGGGCCACCTCGTAGAGATCGGCCGCATCGGCCGTGCTCCAGTGTTTGACATCGAGATCTGCTGCTGCCATCGACGGCCCTCTCGGCACGCTGTGCGGGAGCGGCACCAAGCGACCGCCTCTTGTGAAAGTGTAGCGTTCGCGAGGCGAGGGGCCATGGCAATCACACCGCCGCACGTGACCAGGACTTCCTGGAGAAGAGGAGCAGCATCGCGGTGCCGCGAACCGTCAGGTCGGCCGCCATGGCGTACCACGCACCAATTGCCGCCAATCCCAGTCCCGGAACGGTGCCCAGCCCCGCCGGCAGTACGATCGATTCCCGGGCCAGAAAGACCGCCAGCGGCAGCCTGACCAGCAGCATTCCCAGGAAGTTGACGGCCAACGGCACCCGCGTGGCACCGGCTCCGCGCAGCCCCCCGGAAAACACCATCAGGAGCGCCAGCGGCGGCTGGGCGAACGCGACGATGCGGACGAGCTGGGCGGTCAACGCCGCCACCTCCGGCTGCCGGGAGCCGCCCCCCACGAACCAGTGAGCCAAGCCGTCTGCCGTCGCGAGGAAAACGATTCCGGCCGCCGACATCAGCGTCATGCAGGCCATGGCCGCCAGCCAGACACTCCGCCGCGCCCGGCGTTCATCACCCGCCCCCAGAAACTGGCCGGCCAGCGTGGCCGCCACCACCATGAAGGCACTGCCCGGCAGGAACGCGAGGGATTCGATCGTGATGGCGACGGAGTGGGCGGCGGCGGCAACATCGCCCAGGCTGTTCAAGATCGACAAAAAGGCCAGGTGGCAAGTGGCGTTGGCCACGGCATCCACGCCGGCGGGAACGCCGACGTGCAGGATGCGGCCGAGCCACTCCGTGTCGGGCCGCCAATCTGCCCGCGCCGGCCGCAGGCCCCTGCCCCGTCGGTACAGCAGCCCAATCACGCAGACCGCCCCCAGGGTGTAGCCGGCGGCCGTTCCCCAGGCCAGGCCCTCCCAGCCCAGCCGCGGCAGGCCGAATGCCCCCACCGCCAGAGCAAAACTTGCCGCGGCGTTCACGAGGTTGACCACTGACATCGCGAGCAGGCCGGCCCACATGTCTCCCGCGCCACGGAGCACCGCCACCCCGACGTGGATGATCATCATCGCCGGGAGTGCCGGCACGACGATGGCCAGATACCGCGCGGCCAACGCGGTACTGCCCGAGGGGAGTCCGAGCGCCCGCACGAAACTGTCGCCGCAGACGGCCACCACGCCCAACACCGCCGCGGTCAGCGCAGCGGCCACGAGCATCGCCTGCGTGGCCGCCCTTCGGGCACCCGGCAGGTCGCCCGCACCCACGCTCCGCGACACCAGCGCCGTGGCGGCGACGGCAGGAACGGCGAAGAGCCCGGGGAGAAAGCCCAGGCAGTAGGCGACGAGGCCCACGGCCGCCAGATACTCGGCGCCCTCCAGCAGATTGCCGGCCAACCACTTGTCGGTAAAGCCCACCGACAGGCCCAACACCTGCTCCAAAAGCACCGGCCAGACCAATCGCAGCACCGGCCGGACCGTGCCTGTGGTGCTGGCCACGCCGCCCGCCTGCCTACCCGGCGGGCCGCTCAGATGAACAACTCCTTGATCACCTTGCCGGAGTTGGCAATCTTCATCGGTCGGCCGTTCTTCGCCGTGAAGGTTGTCTCCAGCGAGATGCCGAGCGACTTGAGCACGCTCGCCATCACGTCTTGCGACGAGTAGGGCTCAGTGACGACCTCCTTGCCGTCGGAACTGGTCTCACCCACCGCCACGCCTCGCTTGAAACCGGCGCCGCCGACCACCACGCTCCAGCTCCGCGCCCAGTGGTCACGGCCACCGCCGCCGTTGATGTTGGGGGTGCGGCTGAATTCACCCATCCAGATGATGGCGGTGTCGTCGAGCATGCCACGATCCGCCAGGTCGCTCACCAGTGCCGCCATCGCTTTGTCGAGCTCCGGCAGCTTCCGATCCGCCAGCGTCGGGAAGATATCTGCGTGCATATCCCAACCGCCGAGATCGACCTCGACGAACGGCACTCCGGCCTCGACGAGCCGACGGGCCAGCAGGCAGCCCCGACCGAATCCGGTGGTGCCATACTTCTCCTGCACCTCCTTCGGCTCCTTCATCACCTTGAAGGCCTCCATCTGCTTGCTCGTCATGAGCTTGACCGTCTTATCGATCACCTTCTTGTGATCCTCGGCCGATCCGCCGCGCTTCTCGCCGATGAACTTGTTCTCGATCGTCTCGAGCATTCTCAGCCGCTGGTCAAGCCTGGTGGGATCGATGCCCATGTCGAGGTTGCGAACATTCCCGTTGGAATCGACCACGAACGGCGCCCACGTCATGCCCAGGAAGCCCGGGCCAACGCTGCCGCTGCCGACGGACACGAAAGGCGGGATCTCCAGACCGGAAACCTGCTCGGCGAGTTCGTGGGAGATCACGGACCCGTAGCCCGGGTGTTCCACGTTGGGATTGGGAACGTAGCCGGTGTGCATGTAGTAGCGACCACGCATGTGATCGGCCTCGCGGGTGCTCATCGAACGCACGATCGACATGTGGTGCATCTGCTTGGCCATCAGCGGCAGGTGCTCGCAGATGGCGACGCCATCGGCACTGGTGGAAATCTGCTTGAACTGTCCACCGGTCGGCGCTCCGGGCTTCAAGTCCCAGAGGTCCATCGTGCTGGGGCCGCCGCCCATCCAGAGCAAGATCGCGGCCTTGTGCCGCTTCTTGAGATCGGTGGCATTGGCGAGCAGCGAGTTGGTAAACGCGGTGGCGGGGGCAGCCATCGCCGCCGCCCCGGCGAGGTGGCTCACAAAGTGGCGTCGATTCATGCCGGCCGGAAGATCGAACATGCTGGACATGGTCATGGTTCCTAGGGAGGACTCGCTTTAGTGATTGATAATGAACTCGTTGGAGTTGAGGACCGCCCACCAGATGTCCTGGAGGGCGCCGATGGCGTCGCCCTTGCGGGCGACGAGCATCTCGTTGGCAGCAGACACCTCCTTGGGCGACGGATGCCTCGCCAACGCCGACTGGTAGAGCGTGGCGATTTTCGCGGCATTCTTCATGTCGCTTTTCGCGACGCGATCCAGAAACCCGCCCTTCCCCGTATTCGTTGCCTGCTTGATGAGGTCGCCGTTGAACATCATCAAGACCTGGGGGATCGAGCCGTTGAATGTGGTGGAGTCATCGCCTTCATCGGTGCCGAAAGCGATGACGAACTGCGAGAGCCATTGATCCTTCTTCTTGGCGGCTTCCTCGCCGCCGCGGGACTGGTCGGCCTCCGTCGCTATCAAGAGCGATTCGTAGAGATCCTCCGCCCGCATCTGCCGGAGATAGAAGTGCGTGAACTTCGGCTTCTCGCCGAGCGAAGGATCGTCGCGCTGATTTCCCTTGGACGCCCTGCTCGACAGCGCATACGGCCGGGACAGCACGATCCAGCGGATCAACTCCTTCAGGTCGAAGCTCTGCTGCCGAAACCGCTCGGCGAGCCCGTCGAGCAGTTCCGGATGAGACGGCGGATTGTGTTCGCCCAGATCGTCGATCGGCCGGGTGAATCCGTATCCGAGGAAGTGCCCCCACATTCGGTTCACAATGGCCTTGGGCATCAGTGGGCTGGCCTTCATGAGATCGGCAAGTTCCCGACGGCGGTTCGCACCGAGTTTCCCACCCCCTTCGACCGTGCGGGGCACGTAGCCGGTCCGTGAGATTTCCGTGCCGTCGACAAACACCGGATAGGCGACTTTCATGAGCCCGTTTCGCAACTCGTAATACAGCTCCGCCTCCTCGGCATTGCCACCCTCGCCCGGAAAATCTTCGTCGACCAGTTCAATCCATTGGATGTCCCTTGTGCCGTCGAATCGCCGCAGCGACCGCACCTGGCGGAAGAAGGCATTGAGCTCCCAGAACTGATTCTGCTTTCCCTTGTTGAAGGGGTGGTTGTGACACTGCGTGCACTGGACCTGCATGCCGAGGAAGATCTGAGCCGTCTTCGCCGTGGCCTGAATACCGTTTTCCTCCATCTTTCCACTCAGGAAATTGGCGGCGCCGTTGAAGCCGTCAACGTCCTTGCGGTTGGCGTTGGACCCCGTGGCGGTGACCAGTTCCTCCATGAAGCGGTCGTACGGAATGTTCTTCGAAAACGAACGCCGCAGATACTGCCGCATGCCCGGCCGACTCACCATCTCGTTCTCAACATCGCGACCGATCAGCACGGTGGTCCAGATGTCGGTCCAGTTCCGGGCATAGTCGTCGATGAAGTCGTCGCCCAGCAGACGGTCCACGAGATCGGGCCGCTTCGTGGGAGACGAGTCGGCAACAAACGCCTGCAGTTCAACCAGCGACGGGATGCGGCCGATGATGTCGAGGTGCACCCTGCGGCACCACTCAGCATCCGTTGCCGCGTCCGACGGCTTGAGCCCTGCGTCGGTCCAGCCAGCGGTAATCTGCTCGTTGATGAACTTCACCTGCGGGATGCCAAAGTGCTCGCCATCCGCGGGGCCGGCGGCCTGGGCACCGGCCGCGAGCAACATGCAGAGACACACCGCCAGCCAGGCAGATCGGCGGCATGGCGGACTATGCGGGAATATTTTGGTCATCCACGCCATATCGGAGCCCTCTGAAACACCGAAACACTCTGGAAGCAGAGCCCTCGGCGGATGCCTGCAGGTACCCTGCCACGCATCCACCACCTGGCGCCGCTTCACCTTACGGCAGTCTATTCGCAGTCTGCCCTCCAGCCTATTCCCGGGGAAATTGCCAGAACGTCGCCTTCCTCAGGAAGCCGTTTTTCCGCGTGTTTCCGCAGTTGTTTCCCAAGGCGACTGCGAGGCCCCTGCCAGGCCCCTTAGCGAGGCCCTATCAGGCGCGGGCAGGCCGAGCGGACTCGACCCTGGGCGCTTGGGAGCGGCCGGCGGCCACTTCCGGACCCACGAATTCCAGCATGGCTCGGGGGCCGGCGTCTCCCAAACGGGGAGTGGCGAGCTTGAGAATCCGGGTATAGCCACCCGGACGGTCAACAAACCGGGGGGCGATTTTTTCAAAGAGGATCCGGGCCGCATGCTTGTCGCCCAGCAACGTCACCACGCGACGTCGGGCAACAACGGCTGGCGACATCGCCTTTGCCCACTGCGACCACTGCCCACCCGTCCGCCACTTCTTCCATTCCGCAGAATCGCGGTCGGCCGTGGTGGCAAACTCCTTGGCCTTGTCGATCGACACGAGGCCCCTCTTGGCGATTGTGATGCAGCGTTCGACGAGCGGCCTCACTTCCTTGGCCTTGGCAACCGTGGTGATGATCCGCCCCGCCACCTTCGGGGCGCCCACTTCACCAGCCTCCGTCTCACGCTCGGTGAGCATCAGGGCAGATGCCAGATTCCGCAGCAACGCCCGCTGATGAGAGGGACTACGTCCAAGTACGCGGCCTTTACGACGGTGACGCATGGGTGGGATCCTCGACGGTCTCTGGTGTGTTCAGGAATCTGATTGAATGGATACTAAAAGGAGTTGAGCCCGCCTCGCGGCGACCTCGCAGCACGTCTCTATCTCACGCCTCGGCGCCGGCGGGAAGCGGCATGCCGAGATGGAGCCCATGCTCCTTCAGTTTGCCCTCGATCTCTTCCAGCGAGGTGTCGCCAAAGTTCCGCAACTCGAGGAGGTCTTCACGGGTGCGGGACACCAGTTCGCGAAGCGTGGCGATACCAGCCTCATCCAGACAGTTGCTGGATCGCAGCGAAAGCCGAAGATCGGAAACGAGCATGCCGAGACGGCTCTCCAGCGGAGCCTCGATCGCCAGCACGCTCCCGGCAGCAGCCAGGCTGACAGCAGGGCCGGGCTTGGTGTACCCGACGAACGGGTTGAGGTGCTTGCGAAGAATTTTGGCCGCCTCGACGAGCGCCATCTCCGGAGTCACGGTGCCATTGGTCCAAATCTCCAACGTCAGCCGGTCATAGTTCGTTTTTTGGCCGACGCGAGTCTCCTCGACCTCGTACTTGACACGGGTCACGGGGCTGAACACGGCATCGACCGGAATGATGCCGATCTCCTGCGAAACCTGGCTGTGCTCGCTCGACGGCACATAGCCGCGGCCATTTTCCACAACCATCTCGAGCTCGAAAGGCACGTCGTCGGTGAGCGTGGCCAGCACGAGATCCTTGTTGACCACCTCGACGGCGTCGTCGGTGATGACATCGCCGCCAGTGATCGGCCCCTTGGTGCTCCGCTCCACCCGAATGACCCGCGTGGAATCGCTGTGGTTCTTGACCACGAGACTCTTCACGGCGAGGACGATATCGGTCACGTCCTCGAGCACACCCTTGATGGTGGTGAACTCGTGGAGGGCGCCCGCCATCTTGATCTGGGTGACAGCACTTCCCTCCAGACTCGACAGCAGCACCCGCCTCAGACTGTTGCCGACGGTCGTGCCGAAGCCGCGCTCGAATGGCTCGGCAACGAACTTGCCGTAGGTTCCCGTAAGCGTTTTTTGATCGGGCACAACCGAGCCGGGGAGCTCGAGGCCTCGCCAACGAATATGCATGCGGAACTCCTTCTTGCCACAACGAAAGAATGAAGGTGAGAAACGGTGTTCGAAACAGCCGCTCCGTGAGCAGCTTCACTATCTAAAACAACTATCTGCAGCAACTATGCGAGAGCAATTACTTGGAGCAAAGCTCGATGATCAAATTGGCCTGCACTGGGATCGACACGTCATCCGAAACGGGCAGGCGATCGACACGCCCCTCCGGCACGCCACCTTCACTCCGGGAGAGGAAGTCGGGCACCTCACGACGGAACTCGGCCAGGGCCGAGTGCACGAGTTGCAGGCTGGGCTTGCGATTCTTGACCCGGACGACGTCGCCCGCGCGGACCAGATAGCTGGGCACGTCGACCCGCCGACCATTGATCGTGATGTGGCCGTGCATCACAAGCTGCCGGGCACCGGCACGCGACGGCGAAAAGCCGAGCCGATGCACGACATTGTCGAGCCGTCGCTCGAGCAGCGACATCAGCGTCTCACCCGTATTGCCCTTCCCGCGTTCGGCGCGGGAGAAGTAGGTGCGAAACTGCCGCTCAAGCACGCCATAGTAGTGCTTGACCTTCTGCTTCTCGCGCAGGTGAACGCCATATTCGGTGGGCTTCGAACGCCGCTTCTGCACCATGCCAGGAGGCGTGGCCCGACGCTCGAACGCGCACTTCGGCGTGTCGCAACGATTCCCCTTCAAAAACAACTTGAGGCCGTCGCGGCGGCAGAGTCGGCAGACAGGCCCGGTGATGCGTCCCATGAATCGCTTCGCTTGATTGAGTGAGTGTTTGCCCCGGCAACCCCGGGACGTGGTGTTTTGACAGTGTGCTATCGACAATCGACGAATCAGCCTCGAGCGACCACATCCAACCGACGTTCCCGCTCAACGTAAGAACAAGCGGCAGGCCGGGCAGCGACGGCCATCAGACCCGCCGCTTCTTGGGCGGACGACAGCCGTTATGAGGCAGGGGCGTGATGTCCTCGATGCTCTTGACGTTCATGCCCGCAGCCGTCAGCGCGGTGATCGCGCTCTCCCGACCGCTTCCTGGCCCGCAAACCCGGACCTCAAGATCCTTGACGCCGAACTTCGCAGCCTTCTCGGCCGCCTGCTGGGCGGCACACTGGCCGGCAAACGGCGTACCCTTGCGACTGCCCTTGAAGCCACAGGTGCCACCGCTGGCCCAACAGAGCGTGTCTCCGCGCGGATCGGTAATGGTGACCGTTGTGTTGTTGAAACTCGCGTTGATGTAGGCGATCCCAGCCGAAACACTTTTCTTCTTGGCTTTGGCGACCTTGGACATGTGTGATGCTGAATCTCAGAAAGGAAGATGCCGAAACAGGAACGAATACGATGGTGAACGATCGGAGGAGTCGGGCAGCACGGGCCGGCAACGGCCCCTCTACGACTCGCTCAGTTTGACGCGACTCGATTACGAAACTCGGCTACTTGAGGTCCTTCACGCCCTTCTTGCCTGCGACCGTCTTCTTTGGCCCCTTACGGGTGCGGGCGTTGGTGCGTGTTCGCTGACCACGCACCGGCAGGCCGCGGCGGTGACGCAGCCCACGGTAGCTCGAAATGTCTTTGAGACGGGAAATGTTCTGGGCAACCTGTCGGCGGAGTTGGCCCTCGACGACGTAGTCCTTGTCGAGCAGGGACGCCATGCGGGCCAGTTCGTCCTCGTGCAGATCGCGGGCGTTGCACAGCGGGTCGACGCCCGCCTTATGGCACAGTTCGCGGGCGATCCGCGGCCCGACGCCGTAAAGATACTGCAACGAGTAGATCGTCTTCTTTTCCGAGGGGATGTCGACGCCGAGCAGACGGGGCATGTCAGGAATCCAGAGCAATGAATGGGGCACAACAACGAAACCGGCGATCAACCGCACGAAGGCCTCGCGGAAGCGGTTTCCCGCCACCAACAGCCTTGTGCCGGCCTCCACCAACCATCACCATCATCCTGTCACCATCAAACCGTCGCCATTAACCCTGCCGCTGTTTGTGGCGGGGGTCCGCGCAAACGACGACCACCACGCCACGGCGGCGGACAATCTTGCACTTATCACACATACGGCGGACGCTGGCGCGAACCTTCATGGACAAGACCGTGGCGACGACCACCACGCCTTCAACAGAAATGGGATGTTGGGGAAGCCCTAGACTATAGAATCCTCCCCCCGGCGTTCACAAGGGGGGCACTCTCATTGGCCGAAAAAACCGGGCGGACGGGAAAATCGGCGTGCGTTCCGCCGGTCAGGCCGCCGTGCCGACCGTCTCGCCGGCCGCTGGAGGGGCGGTGAGCACGAGGGGGCCGCTCTCGGTAATGGCCACCGTGTGCTCGAAGTGGGCGCTGGGCTGGCCGTCCACCGTGGACTGCGTCCAAAAATCGGACAGAACTCGCACCTTTTTGGTGCCCACGTTGACCATCGGTTCCACGGCGATGACCAGTCCCGGCTCGAGTTCGAAATCATGATTCTTGCGAAACGCCGGCGAGCAGAAATTGGGCACCTGCGGATCCTCATGCATCTTTCGGCCAATTCCGTGGCCCACAAAGTTCTCGACCACCGAAAACCCGTAGTCGCGCACGAACGTGGCCATCTCCTGGGCGACATCGCTCCAGCGGTTGCGGGTGGACATCAATTGGATCGCCAAAGCCAAGACGCCCGCTGTGCAGTCCAACAGCCGCTGGGACTCTGATGAGACCACGCCCACGGGATGGGTGACGGCGGAGTCACCGCACCAGCCCCCCACGCTGCAACCGGTGTCGATGCTGACCACGTCGCCCGATCGGAGCACGCGAGGGCCCGGGATCCCGTGCACCACCTCGTCGTTGACGGAGATGCAGCAGGCCGCAGGAAAGGGCACTTTTCCTGGCACGCCCTTGAACAGAGCGATCGCGTTGTGCTTGGCGAAGAAACGGTCGACCGCCTGATCGATCTCCCCCGTCGTCACGCCAGGCTTGACCATCGTCGCAGCCACCTGATGCGCGCCCCAAACCACGAGACCAGCCCGCCGCATCAGGGCAATTTCACGAGCGGAACGAAGATTCACCACGCTTCAAGCACCCACGAAAAAGGATCACAAGACAACTCATCCACGAAGACAACCGCATCGTATCGGATTATACCGAACGACCGCCGCGCCGCATCAGACCCGTTCACGGCACTTGCATTGGTCGTCCGCCCGCATCAGCGGCCCTTGCCAGCCCTGGCAAACCGCTTCACGGCATCCTTCACACGGCCGAAGATTTCCTCGGCCGTACCCAGGCCATCGACACAGGCGAGTTTGCCCTGCCGACCATAGTATTCCAACAAGGGTGCCGTCTGCTCTTCAAAACTGGTGATCCGCCGGGCAAAGATGGCGGGGTCGTCGTCATCGCGCTTCCGCGCCAGCATCCGCCGGATCAGTTCATCGCGTGGCACGGCCAGTTCGATCACGCCATCGACACTCATGGCGCGGCGTTCGAGCAGGTCGTCGAGAATTTCCGCCTGCGGAAGCGTACGGGGAAAGCCGTCGAGCAGGCAGCCTTTCCGGCAATCGTTTGCCTCCAACCGCCGGGTCACCATCCCCACGATCAACGGGTCGGGCACCAGTTGCCCCTGCTCCATCGCGCGGGCTGCCTGGAGACCCTCGGGAGTGCCAGCACGCACGGCCGCCCGCAGCATCTCGCCTGTGGAGAGGTGCGGAATCTTCAGCAGTTCGAGCAACCGCTGGCACTGAGTGCCTTTGCCCGCGCCGGGGGGTCCGATGAGGATGATCCGCATGGCGTAGCCTCACGAGTGACGGGCAAAGCCAGATCATCCGGCGCCGGCACTGGCACAGGAGGTCAGGATTTTTCCAGGAGGCCGGTGTAGTTCCGCATCACAAGATGGCTGTCGATCTTCTGCACAAGGTCGAACGCCACGCTCACCGCGATCAAGAGACCGGTGCCGCCGTAGAAGCTCGCGATCTGGGCCGGGATTCCGAGCGCTCCACCGACGATCGTGGGAATCACCGCCACGAGCGCCAGGAATCCGGCGCCGACGTAGGTGATCCTCTCCATGACCCGCTCCAGGTAGTCGGCTGTCCGCTTGCCTGGCCGGTAGCCAGGAATGAACGCCCCGAAGTTCTTGAGGTTGTCGGCCATCTCCTTCGGATTGAAGGTGATCGCGGTCCAGAAGTAGCAGAAGAAGTAGATCAGCACGACGTACAGCACGTTGTAGAGGAACGACTGTCCGCGAGTGAAGGAGTCGTGCAGGGCGCCCAGCACCGTGTTGCCGGGATAGGCATTGTGCAGGTACTGGAAGAACATCTGCGGAAAGAGCAGCAGCGAACTGGCGAAGATGATCGGCATCACGCCGGCCTGATTCACCCGCAACGGCAGATACTGCCGGGTGCCGCCATACACGCGACGGCCACGAACGTGCTTGGCGCTCTGTGTGGGAATCCGACGCTGGCCCTGGGTCATGAACACCACGCCCGCCACCACGCCCACGAAGAGTGCCGCCAGCACGAGCAGCGTCTCCACTCCCATCTTGCCGCCGCCGCCGCCCAGTTCCCAGTTCGTATCGCTGCCGAGTTGGACCAGCGCACTCGGCATGGCCGCCAAGATGCCCGCCATGATCAGCAGGCTGATTCCGTTGCCAATCCCAAACTCGTCGATCTGTTCACCCAGCCACATGAGGAAGATCGTGCCTGCCGTCATCGTCATCACGGCCACGAACTGCCAGACCAACGGGAGCCGGCCATCGACGAGGAAGCTGGATTGGATCAGCGACGTATCACCGACACGGGCCGAGGATAGAAACGCCACGTAGGCCCAGCTCTGCACAAGGCAGATCAGCACGGTTGCGTAGCGGGTGTATTCGTTGATCTTCTTCCGGCCCGCCTCCCCTTCTTTCGAAAGCCGCTCCAGCGGCGGCCACACCGTGGAGAGCAGCTGGAAGATGATCGATGCGGAGATGTAAGGCATGATCCCGAGGCCGAAGATGGTGGCCTGCGAGAGTTGGCTCGCGGAGAACACGGCGACCGTTCGCAACAGATCGCCGATGCCGCCCGATTCCTCCGCGAAAGCGGTCATCGCCTTGGGATCAACGATCGGAAGGGGCACCTGCCAGCCAACGCGGTAGATCGCGAGGAGTCCCAACGTCAGCAGAATCTTCTGCCGCAGTTCCGGGATCGTGAAGATGATGCGCAGCTTTTCAAGCACGGGAAGGGCTCCTCAACCTCTGGGGTTCGGACGGATTTTGCAGCACTCGAGGGCGCCGGCACACCACCCTACCCTGCGGCCGGCTTTTTCCGCGATGCCGTTTTTGTATTTCGCTTGTTCCGCACGACCGGCGCCGGCCCGGGAATCTCGGTGACCGTTCCGCCCGCGGCGAGAATCTTCTCACGTGCCTGGGCACTGAAGTGGTGGGCAGAGACCTTCAGCGACTTGGCGATGGTACCGTTTCCGAGGATTTTCACCTCGTGCCAGATCCCCTTGGCGAGCCCGACGGTCCGCAGGCTTTCCGGAGACACTTCGCTGCCCGCAGCGAACCGCTCTTCCAAGTCCTCCACGTTGACGTCCTTCACGATCTTGCCATGGCGGTTATGAAAGCCGCGCTTGGGAATGCGACGGATCAACGGCGTGCCGCCACCCTCGAAGATCGCCGGGGCGCTCCAGCCGGCGAGTTGTCCCTGGCCCTTGTTGCCGCGCCCGGCGGTTCTGCCGCGGCCGGAGCCCGGCCCACGCCCCACCCGCAGCCGCTTGGGATTCTTGTGGACGCCCTTGTTTACATCGTTGATTTTCATGGTCTGGTTTTTCCGAGTTTCACTTTCCGTTTTTCACTCAGGAGAGCGACACGCCCCTAAGCCGCTCCACATCCGCACGGGTCCGAAGTTGCTTGAGGGCGTCGAGCGTCGCCTTCACCAGGTTGACCGGGTTCGTGGAACCATGGGCCTTCGTCAGCACGTCACGGATGCCTGCCGATTCACAAACGGCACGGACGGCCGCACCGGCGATGATGCCCGTACCGGGACTGGCTGGCAGCATGATCACCTTCGACGTGCCACTGAAGCCCTCCACGCGATGGGGAATCGAACCCGATTCCACCGGCACCTCGATCAGATTTTTCATGCCATCCTTGATCGCCTTCTCGACGGCCGGAGGCACTTCGTTGGCCTTGCCATAGCCACAGCCCACCTTGCCGCGGCCATTTCCGACGACGACCAGACCGGCGAAGCTGAAACGCCGGCCGCCCTTCACGACCGTGGCGCACCGCCGCACCTTCACGACCTTTTCGGCAAACTCCCCACCGCGGGAATCCCGGTCTCTCGAATCCCTGTCTCTGCTGCCACCTGTGGACACGATTGGCTCTCTCGGTTGGAAGGCTGTGTTTTGTTCTGTGGAAACCGCGATACCGCTGACTGCAAACCCTGCTCGCAAACCCCTAGTCGAAAACCCCTAGTCGAAAACCCCTAGTCGAAAGTGCCGACTCTAGAACTCCAGACCGGCCTCGCGGGCCGCGTTGGCCAATGCCGCCATGCGACCGTGATAGCGGAACTCACCCCGGTCAAAGCAGACCTTCTTCACACCGGCAGCCTGGGCCCGCTCCGCGACGGTCCGACCAATCGTGGCAGCAGCATCGGTGTTCCCGCCGAAGCCGAGCGTGTCACGAAGTTGCTTGTCCATGGTGCTAGCGGACGCAAGCGTGCGGCCCGAGGCATCGTCGATGACCTGGGCATAGATGTGCTTGTGAGCGCGAAAGACCGACAGGCGGGGCCGCTCCGCCGTGCCGCGGATGAACCGTCGCACGCGGTGGCGGCGGCGGATGCGCTGGCGGAGAATCGAACGGGCGTGGTCCATGGCAGGTGGTGCTGGCTGTAAAGAGGTTGAGGGGAGGGGCGTTCGAGAAACCGGATAACGACGTGTTGAAATGGATTACTTGGTGACGGCCTTGCCGGCCTTGCGACGCACCTGTTCGGCTTCATAGCGAATGCCCTTACCCTTGTAGGGCTCGGGCTTTCTCAGGGCGCGAACCTCGGCGGCGAACTGGCCGACGAGCTGCTTGTCAATGCCTTTGATGCTGATGTGCGTCTGATCCGGGCACGTCACCGTGAGGCCGGCCGGAATCGGGACCTGCAATTCGTTGGCAAAACCGACCCGCAACTGCAGGACGTTCTTCTGAATTGCGGCCAGATATCCAACACCGACGATCTCGAGCTTTTTTTCGTAGCCCTTGGAAACGCCTTCGACCATGTTGGCCACGAGCGCCCGCGTGAGCCCGTGCACGCTCCGGGCCACCCGATGGTCACCCGTACGCGTCACTGTCAGCGCAGACGAGCCCTGATCCATGGCGACAGCCACGGCAGGGTGAACGTGGTGCTCAAGCTTGCCAAGCGGTCCCTCCACGGTAACGCTGCCGGCATTCACCGCCACCTTCACACCCTTCGGAATTTCTACTGGCGCCTTGCCGATGCGGGACATCGCCTGTGACCTTTCTTCTGCTTGCCTACTGCTTTGTGTCTTGTCGTCAGATTCTTGCTGGTTGTCGGATTGCTGCTGATTGTCAGATTCTTATTGTTGGAGCGATGACTCGCCCGACATCGTCGCGATCACCAATCACCACAACTCACACAGCACTTCGCCGCCCAGCTTCCGCTGTCTGGCCTCGCGATCACTCACCACGCCGCTCGATGTCGAGAGGATCGAAATCCCCAACCCGCCGAGCACGGGCCGCAACAAGGCAGACCGACTGTAGACGCGGTGACCAGGAGAACTCACGCGACGGATGTTCCGAATCAATCGCTCACCGTTGGGGCCATACTTGAGCTCCAACTGCAGCTGGGCAACAGGGGCCGCTTCGACCTCTTTCCAATCCCAGATGAATCCCTCTCGCTTCAAAACGTCAGCCACGCCGCGCTTCACCTTTGAACTCGGAAGTTCCACAGTGGCGCGTTCGACTCGCACCGCGTTGCGGATGCGGGTGAGCATGTCGGCGATGGGATCGGTCATCATGTCAGCGGAACCCTCTTGTGAAATCCTCAGACTCGGTCTTGATCGTTCGTTCTGTACCTGATCGTTCGCTCTGTCGGGGCGATTGCCGAACCGCCCGACGAGCGTTATCAACTAGCGCTACCAACTGGCCTTCCGGACCCCCGGAATGCAGCCCTGGTCGGCGAGCTTCCGGAAACAGATGCGACAAATACCAAACTTCCGGTAGACAGCCCGGGGCCGGCCGCACAGCATGCAACGCTGCACCTGACGGGTTGAGAACTTCGGTGGCCGCTTGGCAGCGGCGATCTTTGATTTGCTTGCCATATGTGTTTCTGGATTCGTATCGACCGGTTCCGATACCGCTACGCCGCGGCACCGCCATCCTCTCCATCCTTCTTGAGCGGCATTCCCATGGCGACAAGAAACTGCCGGGCTTCGTCGTCAGTCTTGGCAGACGTCACCATCGTAATGTGCATTCCCTGCGGCCGCGTGTAGCGGTCAGGGTTGATCTCCGGAAACACCATCTGCTCCGACAGGCCCAGGCTGTAGTTGCCGTGTCCGTCGAACGCAGTGTTGGAGAGACCACGGAAGTCACGAACTCGCGGCAAGGCCAACGACACAAGCCGATCGAAGAACTCATACATCCGGCGTCCACGAAGCGTGACCTTGCAGCCGATCGGGAGATTTTCCCGCAGCTTGAAGCCCGACACGGCCGCCTTGGAGATCGTGGCGATCGGCTTCTGTCCGGTGACCTGCGTCATCGCACCGATGGCCTCTTCGAGATACTTCTTCTCGGTCACGGCCACGCCCACGCCCATGTTCACCACAATCTTCTCGAGCTTGGGGATGGCGTGCGGGTTGGTCCTGTTCAGGGCCTCGGCGAGTTGCGGCCGCACCACGTTGACGTAGTGTTCCAGCATCCGCGGCGATCCCGCCGCTGCCGCCGCTGCCGGGGCGGCCTTTTCAGTTGCTTTCGTCTTTTTTGCCATCGCCACGATCCTGTTGGAGTCCTGTGAAAGTTTGCCGTCTACCGTAACTATGCGCCAGCCTTCTTGCCGCGGGCCGGCCGGATCACGCTGATATCCGCCTTGCACTTCTTGCAGACGCGGGCCTTGGAGCCATCGGCGGCTACCCGCAACCCGATCCGCGTTGCCTTGCTGCAGGCAGCACAGACAACGAGCACATTGGAGACACTGATCGGCATTTCCCGGCTTAGACGGCCGCCCTGCGGATTCTTCTGGCTCCGCTTCATGTGGCGGTAGACACGGTTCACGCCCTCGACGACGACCTTGCCGTCGTCAGGCCGTACGGACAGCACCTTTGCACGCGTACCGCGGGCATTGCCTGTTGTGACCTCGACCAGATCTCCCGTATGGATCAACATCACACCACCTCACTGGCAAGGCTGACAATCTTCATGAAGTTCGCATCGCGGAGCTCGCGGGCCACCGCACCGAAGATGCGGGTCCCCTTGGGGTTCTTGTCGTTGTCGATGATCACGCAGGCGTTCGTGTCGAACTGCACATAGCTACCGTCATCACGCCGCGTCGGTCTCTTGCACCGCACGACGACAGCCTTGACCACGGCCTTCTTCTTCACGTCGCTGCCTGCGATCACACTCTTCACGCTGCAAACGATGATGTCGCCCAGGCCGGCAGTCCGTTTTTTGCTTCCCCCGAGCACCTTGAAGCACATGACTTCCTTGGCGCCGGTGTTGTCGGCCACAACGAGCCGAGTCTGCATCTGGATCATGTTGCTGCCCGCCCTTCCGTGCTGGCGTGAGCTCCGCCCGTGGCGTCAGCCGCCTCAGCCTTGGCCGCTGTCTCGCGCAGCTGCGTCGCCCTCGCACCGCTCCGGAGGGAGGTGACGTCGACAGCGGTGCTCTTTGTCACCACCCGCACCAACTCCCAACGCTTCAGGCGGCTGCGCGGCCGGCACTCGATGATCTCCACGAGATCGCCAGGCTGCGACTCTTCCTGTTCGTCGTGAACATGGCAAACGGTACGGCGATGGAGAATCCTGCCGTACTTCGGATGCCGCACGACACGCGGAATCTCGACCCGCCGCGTCTTGCTCGCGGCGGCGCTCGTGACCGTTCCTGTTTCCACTCGCTTGGGCATCTTCAGTGATTCCTAACAGTAAACCTGGGAGTACGTTGCTTGGTGTTGATCGGACTCAGGTGCCGATCGATCCGGCGCCGCTCTTCTATGAAACCCTTATGTGCCACTCTGTGTCCGCTTCTTGAACTCACGCTTCTTCGGCACGCCGGCCTTTCCCGTTGCGTGCACTTTGGCCCGACCGCTCTCGCGGTGCGTCTTGGCATGTTTCTCATGCTGCGGCGAGTTCTCATCGTGACCGTCGGCCGTCACTGAACCGTGAGCGGCACCGTTCTTGAGCAGCCCTCGTTGCGTAAGGATCGTCTGGCATCGCGCGATGGTTCGACGCAGCTTCCGCGCCTCGGACGGCGATGCAAGCTTTTCGGTCTGCGCCTGGATGCGCAGACGGAAGAGCGACTCGGCGGCGTCCTTCCAGACGAGCCGGATCTGCTCCTCGCCCATGTCCCTGAGTTCTCGTACCTTCGTCATGACCGTTGATTCTTTCCCGTTTGTCGTTCCAAGCCGCCCTGGCCTACATAACCCGCCGTCTCACGAACCGCACCCGCAGGGGCATCTTGTGCGCCAGCCGTGCCAGACACACGCGAGCCGCATCCTCCGTCACCCCGCCGATCTCGTAGAGAATCATGCCAGGCTTAATCACGGCCGCCCAAAACTCCGGCTCGCCCTTGCCCTTACCCATGCGGGTCTCGAGCGGGATAGACGTAATTGATTTGTGGGGAAACACGCGCACGAAAAGCCTGCCCTCCGTACGGAGGTACTGCTGGGCCGCGATGCGACCAGCCTCGATCGTGGCAGCCGCGAGCCACCCCGGTTGTTCGGCCATGAGGCCGAAGTCACCGAAGACGACGCGGTTACCGCGGGAGGCGTCACCTCTTATACGACCTCTTTGGCTTTTTCGGTGCTTGACCCTCTTGGGCATCAGCGCCATCGCCGGTCTCCTCGTACATACCTTGGTTCACCCACACCTGCACTCCGATGTGCCCCTGCGCCGTGGGAGCTTCGCAGAATCCGTAATCGATCTTGGCCCGTAGCGTGGAGAGCGGCACCGAGCCTGCCATCGCCTTCTCGCACCGCGACATCTCCGCACCACCGAGCCGCCCTGACAGTTGAATTTTGACGCCCTTCGCACCAGCATCCATCGTGGTGTCGAGAGCACGCTTGAGCGTACGCCGGAAGGCCGCCCGCTTCGTGAGTTGGTCGGAGATGTCCTCCGCAATCAGCTGGGCCATGATTTCGGGACGGCTCACCTCTTCAACCTTGAGATTCACCCTGCGGCCGAGCAATTCCTGCAATTCCTCCTGCAGGCGATCAGCCTCCTGGCCCTTACGACCCAGAATCACGCCGGGGCGGGCCGAATGAACGATCACCTTCACCTCGTCGCGAGTCCGCTCGATCTCCACCTTCGGAATCGCCGCAGCACGATGCTTCGTCTTCAGATAACGACGGACCTTGAAATCCTCGAGCAGCAGATCGCGGAAATCCTTTTTGGCGGCATACCAACGGCTCTTCCATGGCTCGGTGATACCGGTCCGGAACCCGACTGGATTGACTTTTTGGCCCATATGACTTGCCTACTGTGAATGGATACGCGTGCGACTTTTTCGTGTCTTGCTGCTTACTCTGCGGCCTCGACCACCTTCGAATCGAGCGCCACCTTGATGTGCGACATCCTCCGCTTGACGCCGAACGCCATGCCGCGGGCCCGGGGACGGATCCGCTTGATCATCGGGCCCCCATCGATGCGGGCATCCACGACGACCAGGTCGTCGAGCCCGGCTGCTTGCTTGTGCTCTGCGTTGCCAAGCGCGCTCTTGATCACCTTCTCCAGCATGCGGGCACCACGGTGCGGCTGAAAGCGGAGGATGTCCAGCGCCTCATCGGCAAACTTGCCCCGCACGAGGTTGGCCAAGTGGCGAACCTTACGGGGACTGATGCGAGCGTATTTATGGGTGGCTGTGTATGGCATGGATCACCTGTGTCGGCTCGTATTTACTTCGCCCCGCCGGGGGCCGATGCTTCCTTCACCTTGCCGCCGTGGCCGCGGAACGTCCGCGTCGGCGCAAACTCGCCGAGCTTGTGCCCGACCATGTCTTCGGTGACAAAAACCTTCAAATGCTGCTTGCCGTTGTGAACCATGAACGTCAGCCCGATGAACTCCGGCACGATCGTACAGGACCGCGACCACGTCTTGATCGGGTCTCGCTTGCCGGAAGAAAGCTGGGCCTCCACCTTCTCGAACACTCGAGGATCGATGTAGGGGCCTTTTTTTGCGCTACGACCCATGGTTGCTGGATTCCATCGTGATTGACGTGACTGATTCTCGTGCCTGCCGGCAGCCCACGGGCCACCGAACGAAATGTGATGTGGTGACTACCTGATTTTCAACTGCCCATAACGTCGGCTCTTTCGCCGCCGAAGAATCGCCGAACCCGACGGCTTGCGAGGCTTCCTCGTCCCGCCGCCCTTCGCGCTCTTTCCCGTCGGACTCACCGGATGACGACCACCCTTCGTGCGGCCTTCGCCACCACCGTGGGGATGATCGATCGGGTTCATCGCAGTGCCGCGGACCGTCGGGCGAATGCCCATCCACCGCTTGCGGCCGGCCTTGCCCAGCACAACGTTCATGTGTTCGGAGTTGCCGATGGCGCCGATCGTGGCGCGGCACGCGGCCGGCACGCGGCGGATTTCACCGGAAGGCAGCGTCAGCTGCGCCCACTGGGCCTCGCGGGCCACGAGCACCGCCGACGAACCAGCCGACCGACAGAGCCGGCCACCGCGGCCCGCCTGGAGTTCGACGTTGTGAATCTGCATGCCAAGCGGAATGGCCGACATCGGCAGGCAATTCCCAACCTCGGGTGCTGCGGCCTCCCCGCTCTGCACACTCGACCCAACCGCCAACCCCTCCGGCGCGAGGATAAACCTCTTCTCGCCATCGGCGTAGTGCACCAGGGCAATCCGACAGGTGCGATTGGGGTCGTACTGGATCGACTCGATCTTGCCCGGAACGCCATCCTTGTTGCGACGGAAGTCGATCAGCCGGTAGTGCTGCATGTGGCCGCCGCCACGATGCCGCGAGGTGATCTTCCCCTGATTGTTGCGGCCGCCCTTCTTCTTCTTCCGCAAACGGAGCTGCTTGGGCGCCGTCGCGCCGGGCGTCAGCTCGGCGAAGTCGGACACGCTCGCATTGCGGCGGCCGGGACTGGTCGGATTGTAGGTGCGAATACCCATGGGTACGACTGCCTTCAGATTCAGAACAGGTTGATTTTGAAATCGGGCTTCAGCGTGACAACGGCCTTCTTCCAGGCCTTCGTGCTGGTCCGCCGCATGCGACTGCGACGCATCTTGCCGATACGATTTTGGACGGCGACCTTCTCCACCTTGACGCTAAACAACTCTTCAACGGCGCGGCGGATGTCGGCCTTGTTGGCCTCAGTGACCACCTCGAACGTGTAGGCATTGTGCCGAGTGGCGCGATGCATCCCTTTTTCCGTCACGAGAGGACGGAGGATCACATGGTGCGGCGACAGCCGCGGAGTAAATGCCGGAGGTGGTGGGACTGGAACAGACATGGCTTATTTCTCCTTCTTCGCTGCCCGCTTGGCAGGCTTGCGACCCTCGGCGGGCTTCGATGCAGCGGCCTTTTCAGCCTTCGCCGCCCCACGCCGAGCGGCAGGCTTCTTTCCCGCCGCGGCTGTCTTTCCCGCGGCGGCTGTCTTTCCCGCGGCGGCCTTCTTTTCAACGGCGGCCGTCTTTTCAGCCGCCACCTTCGCGACCGACGCACGGAATGCGTCGATGGCCGCGGTGGTCATCAGCACCGCACGAGGCTGCAGCAATGACCAGGCATTCAGATCACCGACCGGCGACACCGACACGCCATCAATATTACGAGCACTCTTCCAGAGCATGTCGTCGTGCTTGGACGGAGCGACCAACACGGTCCTTTCAGCAATCCCAAGCGACTTGAGCAACTTTGCGACGACGGCCGTCTTGGGCGACCCAAGCTCGAGGCCATCGACGAGCTTTACCTCGTCGTCGGCCAGACGCGCCGCCAGCGCCATCCGCGTGGCCGCACGCAGCGCCTTCTTCGGCATCCGCCACCCGAAGTCACGCGGACGCTTGGCGAAGATATGACCGCCGCCGCGACGCGTACCACTGCGCCGCGCACCGGCACGGGCGTTGCCCGTGCCCTTCTGCTTGTAAAGCTTTTTCGTGGAGCCGGCGACCTCGCCGCGATTCTTGGTGCGAAACGTGCCCTGCCGCTGATTCGCCTGGTACATCACCACGGCATCATGCAGCAACTGCTTGTTCACAGAGGGAGCCAGTTCGGCAGGGTCGATCTCGTAAGACCCGACCTTCTTCCCCGAAATGTCGTATACGGCAAGATTCACTTGGCACCCGCCTTCTTCTTGGCGCCACCAGCGGGAGCCGGCCCACCGCGACGCTTGACCTTGTTGGTCTGCCGTACCACCACGTACCCGCCGTTGGGACCTGGCACTGCCCCACGAACGAGCAGGAGATTGTTTTCGAGATCGATCCTCACCAACTTGACGTTCCGCATGGTGGACCGCTCATTGCCGAACCGACCAGCCATCCGCTTGCCCTTGAAGACGCGACCAGGCGATGTGTTCATGCCCGTACCGCCCTGATGGCGATGCACCTTCTTGACGCCGTGACTGGCCCGCTGGCCGCTGAAGCCGTGTCGCTTCATCACACCAGCCGTCCCACGCCCCTTGGTGGTGCCGACGATGTCGACGAAGTCGACGCCCTCGAACAGGTCGACCTTCAGCACTCCACCGACCTCGACGCCGGGATAGTCCCCGCGGAGTTCGCGGACGAACCGCTTCGGCTCGCAGTCGGCCTTGGCACCAGCCGTGACACCGGCCTCCGCAGCCCGCTTCGAACGGCGACTGTCAAGCTTTGCGACATGACCGCGAACCGACCGACTGGCCAGCCGACGAGGCTTATCAAGAAAGCCAATTTGAACGGCTGCGTAACCGTCTCGCTCCACTGAACGCACCTGAGTCACCGAACACGGACCAGCTTCAATCACGGTGACCGGCACCACAGCGCCGTTGGCGTCAAACACCTGCGTCATCCCGACCTTGCGGCCAAGGAGGCCCTTCCGACCAGCGGAATCAGCCTTTTTTTCTGCAGCCATATGCATCGCCATCGAGACAGCATCTCAGGCAACCAGAAGCATTACTGCTGCCGGCGCTGATTCCATCCCGCGATCACGCTCGAAGCCGTTGGCTGCGGGAGCACCCGGGCAACCTGCCCCGAGCCTTACCCACAACGCCTTCCAAGCATGCCGTGTCGTGCGCTCCTAAAAGTGTGTTGAAAAAGTGGTGAAGTGTGCGAAATCGAGCCCGTGATCCCTGCCCTGCCGCGGCTACCGCGACGAGGCCTTGATCTTAATATCAACGCCGGCAGGGAGGCTCAGTTTGTTGAGTGCCTCGATCGTCTTGGCCGTGGCCTGGACAATGTCGATCACCCTCTTGTGCGTGCGAATCTCGTATTGCTGCCGGGCCTTCTTGTCGATGTGCGGACTTGAGAGCACCGTGTACCGCTCGATCCGCGTGGGGAGCGGAATCGGACCGTGCACCTCGGAGTTGGTCCGCTTCGCGGTATCGACGATTTCCGCGGCGCTCTGGTCGAGCACCACGTGGTCGTACGCTTCCATACGAATTCTGATGATTTCTTGTGTCGGACCGGCCACGCAAAAACTCCAATAACCGAGATCGAAACGGAGAAACAGTCAAAAACAAACAGACATTCAAGAACGGTTCGGCGGCAGCTCATCGCACGCCCACACAGGCTTTTAAGCCCGGCAGGACTGAAGAAAGGCCTCCGAAAAGGCCTTTTTCTGCGTCTCCTTCCCGTGGCCAACAGGCACCGCGGGGAATCGCTGCGGATGAAGCACGGAATCTATGGTCACCCATGGCCGGTGTCAACACGCCGCTTTTCCGCGGCCAAATACGGGCTTGAACGCTTTTTTTATCCCTATCTACACGAATGCCTCGGCCGTTTCGGCCGGCGCGGGGCCGTATTTCAGCGGGGCCATCGTGAAACTGGCCCGTCCCTGGCTCACGCTGCGGACCGCCGCGGAATAGCCAAACATGCTTGCGAGCGGCGATTCTGCCGTCAGCACGTTCATGCCACCACGGATTTCCGTGTTAGTGATGATCGCCCGCCGCTGCTGGAGGTCGTTGATCACGTCGCCAAGATAATCCTCCGGCACCGTCACCTCCACACGCATCACCGGCTCGAGAAGCACGGTACCGGCGTCGCTCAGCATGCGGTCGATGCAGTCAGCCGCGGCCATCCGGATCGCCACGTCAGTGGGCAAAGGTTCGGGCAGCGGACTCTCTAGCACGACGATTCGCACCGCCCAGAGCGGGCAGCCCTTGAGACCGCCCCGCTCGGCGCTCTCGCGAACCGACTCCGTCATGAGTGCGGCCGCCGCCGCAGCCGCCTCAGACTGCGGAAACCAGCCCTGCTCGACGGTCACCGACGCCTGCTCGTTCGTCGGCTCGGCCCGGATCGTGACCTCGGCCACGAGCGTCTGTCCCGCCACCTGACGGTTGACACGGCCCGTCACGGTGACGGCCCGAGCAAGCGTCTCCTTGTAGCTCACCCGCGGCTTGTGCACGCGGCAGCGGAGGTTGAAATCTCGTTCGAGTCTGTGCCGAATGACCTCCAGGTGCAGTTCTCCCATGCCGGAAATCAGCGTCTGTCCCGTCTCCGCGCTCTCGACGGCCCGGAAAGTAGGATCCTGCCGCTTCATCATCTCCAGCACGTCAGCCAGTTTCTTGCGCTCGAGGCTCGTCTCCGGTTCGATCGCCATCGAAATGACCGTCTCCGGAAACTCGATCTGCTCGAGGAGAATGGGGTCGTTCGCATCGCAGAGCGTGTCGCCGGTGATGCTCGATCGCGGACCGATCACGCCCACGATATCCCCCGCCTCGGCCTGTTCGATCTGCTCCCGGCGGTCGGCCTGCACGTGCCAGAGCTGGGCGATGTTTTCCTTCTTCTGCCGGAGCGGGTTCCATGCCCGGCTGCCCGCCTTGAGCGTGCCCGAATAGACCCGCACAAACGAGAGATCACCATGCTTTTCCGCCACGATCTTGAAGACAAGCCCGCAGAACGGGGCCTTCGGATCGGCCTTCCGCGAGACCACCGTGGGCGCCGCCACGGCCTTCTTTCCAGCGGCGAGCTTGGACGGGTCGATCCCCTCGACCGGCGGCACGTCGGCTGGGCTGGGCAGGTACCAGGCCACGGCGTCGAGCACGGGCTGCACGCCGATGCAGTCGAGCGCCGACCCGCCGAGCACCGGCACCACCTGCCGGCGAATCGTCGCCTGCCGGATCGCCTTCCTGATCACCTCCACGGGGATCGGCGCGTCACCGAGGGCGAGCTCGGCCAACTCTTCGGAGAAGTCGAACAGCGTTGAAACCAGCTGCTCCCGCCACTCCGCCGCGACGTCGGCCAACTCGGGCGGAATCGGCGACTTCGTCAGCTGAGCGGTGCCGGCACCGCCCGCCAGGGCATCCTCCTTGGAGGGAAAGGTCAGCAGCTGCATCTCCACCAGATCGACGAGGCCGCGAAAAGGATCGTTGACATGGGGCGGCCCGAGGCCCAGCGGCACCTGCAGGACCAGCGGCCGGGCGGCCAGCCGTTCCTCGATCTGCCTGATCGTACCGAAGAAATCGGCCCCCTCGCGGTCAAGCTTGTTCACCAGCGCGATTCGCGGCACGCCGTATTTGTCGGCCTGTCGCCAGACGGTTTCGCTCTGGGCCTCGACCCCCTCGCGGGCGGAAAACACCACGACCGCTCCGTCGAGCACCCGCAGGCTCCGCTCCACCTCGGCGGTGAAATCAACATGCCCCGGCGTGTCGATCAGGTTCACCGTGACATCCTGCCAGCGAAACGTCACCGCGGCGGAATAGATCGTGATCCCCCGCTCCTGCTCCTCGGGGTCGAAGTCGGTGATCGTGGTGCCGCGGTCCACGTCGCCGAGCCGATGGCTCGTCTTCGTGAAAAACAGCAGCCGCTCGGTGAGCGTGGTCTTGCCCGCATCGATGTGGGCGATGATCCCGATGTTGCGAATCGTTTCCAACTGCCGGCTCATGCCGCTGCCTCCATCACATCTTTTCGACGGTGCCGATGCCAAGGAGCTCGAGTCCCTGGCGAAGAATCCGCCCCGTGAGATCACAGACCGCCAGACGGCTGTTTCGCTCGTTCCCCTCGGCCTTGAGGACCGGCAGGGCGTCGTAGAAGCTCGAATAACAGCCGGCGAGTTCGTAGAGCCAGGCCGTCAGCACGTTCGGCCGATAGTCGATCTCCACGTCCTCGAGAGCCTCGCCAAACCGCACCAACTCCAGGGCCAACGCCCGCTCCTGCGGCGTCGACAGCGACGCGCCCTCCACCGACTGCCGCAGCGCCACGCGATCGATCCCCCCCTTCGAGAAGATGCCCTCGACCCGCGCCACCGCATATTGCATGTAGGCCGCTGTGTTTCCGGTCAATTGCAGCATCTTGTCGAAGCTGAAGACGTAGTCGGTGGTGCGGTTCTGCGAGAGGTCGGCGTATTTGATCGCCCCCATACCGACGATTTCAGCCGCGTGCCGCTGCTCCGCAGCATCCATGCCGGCAGCGGAACGGCCTTGGTCGCTGTCGCCAGCAGACTGGGTCTTGTCGCCGGCCTGCTGCATTCTGCCCGCCCGTTCCACCCCCTCGTCGAGCAGCGACTCCAGGCCGACGGTGTCGCCGGCCCGCGTCTTGAACGGCTTTCCGTCCTCGCCCAGCACGGTGCCGAAGGCGACGTGGGCGAGTTCCACGCCGTCGATCCGCTGCCGGTCGCCACAGCCCCACAGCTTCGCCGTCGCGAACAGTTGCTCGAAATGCGGGCCCTGCCGGCTGTCGACCACGTAGAGGATGCGGTCGGGCTTCCAGTGTTCCATCCGCCACTTGAGCGTCGCCAGGTCGGTCGTGGCATAGAGAAACGCGCCGTCCGCCTTGCGGATCAGGAACGGGGGCGCATCCTCGCCATTCAAGAAGATGCCGATCGCCCCACGGCTTTCCCGGGCCAGCACGACCGGATCGGCCATCAGCTCCGCGACCACGCCCGCCAGCATCGGCTGAAAAAAGCTCTCCCCGAGGGCATGGTCAAACGACACCTGCAGCCGCGAAAAGATGCGGTCGATCTCGGCCCGGCAGAAGGGCATGAACTGCTCCCAGAGGGCCCTATTCTCAGGGTCGCCCTCGTGCAGTTTCGCCGTTTCGGCGAGCACCTCCCGGCCGGTGTCCGGATACCGCGCTGCGAGCGCCGCCGCCTCGGGATCGCGGGCCAGTTCCTCCGGTTTGGCGTCGGCCACCTTCCGCACCAGCCGGTAGAGCCTGGCTAGTTCGGCAGTCAGTTCGGCGGTTGGTTTTGCGATTGGGTCGGCCGCGAACCGGGCGTCGTCGCGGCAGTGCTTCCAGCCCCAGAGGATCATGCCGAACTGCGTTCCCCAGTCTCCGAGATGGTTGTCGGTGATCGTGTGGTGGCCGCGAAATTTCAGGATCTTGGCGAGGGCGTCGCCGATCACCGTCGAGCGGATGTGGCCCACGTGCATCGGCTTGGCGACATTCGGGCCGCCGAAGTCGATGACGATCGTCTCTGGCGTGGCGACCGGCGCGACACCCATCCGCGGATCGCGGACGGCCGCGACGACCGCCCGGGCCAACGCATCCTGGCGGACGCGCAGATTGATGAAGCCTGGGCCCACCGGCTCAGTCGGCATCTCGAACAGGTCGCCCACGTCGAGCCGGCGGATGATTTCAACGGCCACATCCCGCGGTTTGAGCCCCGCCCGTTTGGCTAGCGCCATCGCCATCGTACCGGAATAATCGCCGAATTTCGGATCGGCCGTCTCACGGACCTGGTCGACAAGGCCCGGCAACTCATCCGCTGCAATACTGACGACGCCATCCGCAGACAGCCGCTCAAGTGCCGCCCGGAATATTCCGCGGAGAGCCCCGCGAAACGTAGTCCGCTCTTCAGGATGCTTGCGGGGGTGCTGGCGGGAATCCTGTACCGACGCGCGGCCCTCATCGCCGCCTGCCGCGGTCACCGTGACGTCCCCGCGGCCGAAGCGGCGGCAGGCAGCGACACGGTCTTGCAGCCGCTCCAGAGTTGTTCGAGATCCCAGTATTCACGCGCTTCCGCGTCGAACAGGTGCACGACCACGTCGCCGTAGTCGAGCACGATCCAGCGGCCCTCTTCGTAGCCTTCGCTGCCGCGACGGCTGTCGTGCATCTCCTTTTTCATCATCTGCTCGATCTCGTCTGCCATGGCATGGATCTGCCGGCGGCTCGAGCCGGTGGCCAGCACGAAGTAGTCGAAAACATCTGTCAGCCCACGCAGATCGAGGACATGCACATCGGTGCCACGGTTCTCGTCGGCGACCCGCGCCGCGGCGAGCGCCCGCGCGCGGCCATGATCGGGCCTGGATTCAGCCTTCTGGGCGGTAGTCACGGCGGTCATGGCGTCCTGCATGCGGTGCGAGAGAAAAAGAAAGCGGTGAAACGGCAGATTCTACCCGGAATTTCCGAGCGTGCCCAAAGACCTTGGCCCTCACCGGGAGCAGGCACGGTCCGCGGCCAACGCGATGCCGGCGAGCACCAGTTCCGGCATCTCGATCGCCTCGGGAAGGGCATCGCGGACCGCCCCCCGCCAGCCGCCGGTGAGGATCACGTCGGCCTCGGCACCGATCGAGGCCCGGGCCTCCTCCACAAGCCTGGCGATCGCCCCACGAATACCCCAGCCGATGCCGGCGGCGATCGCGTCCTGCGTTGAGCGGCCGGGCATGACCGGAGGCGTTTCCTGCTCCAGGGCGGCCACGGCCGGCAGGCGGCTCGTGCCCTCTGCGAGCGCCCGGGCCATCAGCGTAGGCCCAGGCAGGATGGCGCCCCCGAGAAAGGCCCCGGTCGCGGAGACGAGATCGACCGTGGCGGCAGTCCCGCAGTCGACGATGATCACCCCACGCTCCGGCCGCCTGACCAGGCCGGCAGCCGCGGCAGCCGCCAGTCGGTCGATCCCCACCTTGTGAGGCTCGGCGACCATGATCTCCAGTGGCAGATCCCCGTGCACGATCCGCCGTTGCCTCAGGGAGCGATGCCGGGTGGCAGAGAGTTCGGCGATCGCGGCCTCGAGCCTGGCCGCGGCGGCGTCATGCACGCTGGCCACGAGCACCACGGCGGTGGTGGGCGCCGCCTGATTGAGCCAGTTTTCCAGGTTGGCGGGCCGAAATCCATGGCTGTCGAGATCCTGCCGCTTCGTGACCGTCGGCAGCCGCCGTCCCCCGGAGGCGTCGACGCCGTGGTCCGACACCACGGCCAGCTTGATCCGCGAGTTGCCCACGTCGGCCAACAGCACGGTATCGCCAAGGCAAACGGGAGCTTTGGTGGGAGTTGTCATGCAGGTAGCCTCACGGCCCAAAGCATATACCCACCACGAGATCGTTGCATGAATCCGCGGCGCATGCGGTGAAATCGTGGAGACATATTGTGCGCATGCCACATGGCGATGCCAGTGCGGTAGGCCGCATTGGTTCGCCGGCTGCGGCATGCTCGTCGCCGGCGGATTCTGCTACAGGATGCTCTCGGACGATGGTCAGTCGCTCGTGAGTCGCAGAATTCACCGGCTCCTGCGCGTGCCTCCGACCGGCTCCTCAGCTGCAACCTTTACGAAAAACACGACATCGTGTCGCCGTGACGGGCGGATGCCCGTCCTCAGCCAGTTTCTTGGCAAACGCAGTTTGCTGGTGTTAACCCGGCCCTCCGGGCCTAGCGCGCATCATCCCGTCGCTGACGCTCAGGGCTTTTATGATTCCCGCTGTATCCGTGAGGGGCTGCCCATGCCCCGAGAGCCGGCGTTGCTGACCAGCGCAGGCAGGATGCCGAAGCGCAGTCAGCATCGAGTGAGCGAAGGCAGGATGCCGTAGCGAACGTCCGGCGACGGGGCATGGGCAGCCCCGAACCGTAGCCGGGATCGGCGGAAGCTCGAGGAGCTGTCTTCACGAAAAACACGACATCGTGTCGTTTTTTCTTGGCAAACGCAGTTTGCTGGTGCTGCACTTCGCATCCTGCGAAGCAGTCTTGGGGCGTAGCCGGGATCGGCGGAAGCTCGAGGAGCTTTTGGATTTTTCGACCTTCTGAGGAGTGCGCTGCCGTAGGTCGTGTAAGGAGACTGTGCCTCACGGCCCGAGGCCTGAAAGCCACTGCGACGAGCCCCTCCGCCGTCGGATCGGCGGACTCATTCCTTCTGCCGTCCCCCGGCGGTGCGCAAACAGATGACGTTGACCCTAGGCCGCGTCGAGCTGCGCCACGATCGCGTGCAACAGCCGGTCGAGCCCCTGGCCGGTGACCGCGCTCACGGCGATCACGTCGCGGCCGATCTGTGCGGCGAGGGTCTCACGAATCGACTCCGCATCGGGAAGTTCGGCCTTGCTCACGACCACGATCTCCGGCCGCCTGCCCAGACGCTCGTCGTAGCGAACCAACTCATCCCGAATGGCCCGATAATTCATCAGCGGATCGCTGCCATCGACCGGAGATGGTTCGATCACGTGCACGAGGATTCCGGCCCGCTCCACGTGCCGCAGAAATTCGTGCCCGAGCCCGATGCCCGCGTGGGCTCCCTCGATCAGGCCCGGCAGGTCGGCGAGCACGAAACTGCGATCCCGCGACACGGCCACAATGCCGAGCATCGGCTTCTTGGTGGTGAATGCGTAGTCGGCGATTTCGGGGCGGGCCCGGGAAAGCCGCGAGAGAAGCGTGCTCTTGCCGGCGTTCGGCTTGCCCACGAGCCCGACATCGGCAATCACCTTCAGCTCGAGCTGCAGGCGGCGGGCCTCTCCCTTCTCGCCGGGCGTGGTCTCGCGTGGAGCGCGATTCGTGGACGACTTGAAGTGGAGATTGCCCCACCCCCCTTGCCCGCCCTTGGCAGCCACGATCGTGTCACCGGGAGTGGCCAGATCCTTGAGCACGAGCCCGGTTGTCTCGTCGATCACGACCGTGCCGGGGGGCACGAGCAGCACGAGATCCTCTGCCATGCGGCCGTGGCAGTTGGCCGGGCCGCCCGAATCACCACTGGGGGCCCGCCACTGCTTGCGATGGGCGAGCGGAGCCAGGGAATCAACGCCCGCCTGGGCCCGCATGATCACGCTGCCGCCGTCGCCGCCGTTGCCACCATCAGGGCCGCCGAGAGGGATATATTTTTCCCTACGAAAGCTCTTGCAACCGCGTCCGCCGTTGCCCGCCGCTACTTCAATCTGGACGCGGTCTACAAACACACTCAGCCAGCGAGCACGTTGATGCGTCGGCCCTCGCGGTCAAAACCGACCACGCCGTCGACCAGGGCGAAGAGTGTGAAATCGCTGCCTGTGCCCACATTCTTGCCTGCGTGGAACTTGGAGCCGACCTGCCGCACGAGGATGTTGCCCGCGCGGACCTGCTGGCCACCGAACTTCTTCACGCCACGCCGCTGGGCATTGGAATCGCGGCCGTTGCGGCTGGAGCCCTGACCTTTTTTATGTGCCATGGTGTCTGCTGCGCCGTGACGGCGCCCCTGCTCTGTGTGATTGGAATGCGTGGACTCGAACTGCGTGTATTGCTACGGGGTGAATATGGCCGCCAGCCCAAGACCGTACCTGTGAGGACCGTACCTGCGAGGACTGTCCCTGCGAGGCTCGCCACGGGACCGCCAGCATCGCTATTCTCCATCAATTTCGTACTTGAAAACCCAGGAGTGGTCAATGCCCTCGGGCACTTCCGTGGCCTTGCCGTAGAGACTCGGCCCCCGCGGCCCGAACAACCCCTCGAGGAGCGCCTCCCGCTGCTCGGGATCCTGTTGTGCCTGAATGGCCGGCCAGACCACCTCAAAGGCGGTCAGGCCGTCGCTGCCGGGGAGCCGCTGCCGGTTGACATTGAGTTCTTCGAGCGTTGCCAGCGTGCGGGCCATCGAGAGTTCCCTCGTGAGGCTGCCGACTTTGGAGGCGGCCGCGCCGAAGAAGGCCTCCGACCGCTCCTGCCTGGCGGGGCCCGGCGGGATCTCCACGAGCGACTCGAGCACCTTTGCCAGCGATTCAAGCGGCTTCTGCTGCACGCCTTCCGGCGTGAGGTCGATCGCCGCCAACGCCTGCCGCCGCGAGGCATCCCGATCGGCATCGACCGGTCCCGCCAACGCCCGCGACAACTGCTCGAAATACTCGACCCCCAGATCGCCAAACACCGCCCGCACCAGCGGGCCGCGGGCCGTCGGCTCGGGGATGGTGTCCACCGCCCGCACGACCTTTGCCAGCGGGATCAGGTCACCACCGCGGATCGCCTCGCCGTTTTTGTCGGGAACCACCAGATCGGACCACGCCAGGCCCAAGTCGGCGAGTCCGGCCACAGGCCGCGACTTCACCACCTGCGGCCGCCCCAACGCCTCCAGCAGCTTTCCGCCCAGCGTCATCCGCTCGAACATTCCCGCGTAGCCGACGTTGAGTTCCTCGTCGGCCTCGTCACGATCGTCGCCAGGCCGCCAGAAGTCGAGCCGCAGGCTTTCCAGGGCATGATCCATCTCGGAACTCGGCGGCAGGTTTTTGGCAAACGTCGCCCCCTCCGACTCCCGCCAGCGGATCGCGTTGGTGAGACCGCGGACGGTGATCGTGAAAAAGTCGATCCGCGGATCGATGTCCTCCCAGACGGCCACGCCCCATCGTTCCCCGCCCGGCGGGATGTCGGTGCCGGCCATGCTGGCACTGTCGAAAAGTTCGCGTGACGGGTCCTCGCGGCGGCGGATGGGCCCCATGGCATTGGGGACGACGCGGTCGAGGTAGCTGCGATAGGCGGTATCCCCCTCGGCTTCCGTCAGTGGCTCCAGGCTCTCGAGCACGAAGTGGGGCACGAACCGCACCGGAGCCTCGAAGGGTTCGACGGTCCGTTTCGTGGGATCATCCTTGTCGATGACCGTGCGGCGGCCGCCCGTGTTTCGCACGCGATAGACGAGATACCACACCCGCTTCCGCTGCATGCGAAGTTCGGCCGCGGGCACATCGACGTCCATAAACCGCGGTGGCTTGAAGGCAAACTCCAGGCACCAGATATCCCGCTGGAACTCACGGTTTTGGGCCCGTTCGACGAGGGTCGTGTTCGCCGGAGCCTGCTGCGGCTTCCACGCCTGATCCTGGAGCCCACGGGTCACCTCGTAGAGATCGCCGCGAAGCACGTGGGAATCGCTGCTGGCACGGGGCGGAATCACGGTGAGCACACCGGGGGCCAGCCGGCGGAAGGCTTTCTGGCCGGCGTCAGCCCCGTCAGCCGCAGCTGCCGGCGATCCATGTCTGCCTGCCACCGGCATCCCGGCAACGGAAGCACCGGTCAGAATGCAGGCGATTCCCCAGCGGACAATTGCCGGGTGGATGGCCGGGTGGAGCGTGTCTTTCCAGAGCATTTTTATGACGTGCATGGACGCTTGCCTCAGCAAAAATCTACCGAAAATTGGCCGCGAGAGCCCGAAATCAACAAAATCGACGCAAATTTTGCAATTTACCTTGATTGCCCCATTTCCCTAAAGCAGAATCTTGAAGAGGCTCGTGCTTTCCCGACGACCCTGCGGGCCAACAAAATCCCACTGCTTCCCGGAATATTGGCCTACGCCGCGACGACGTTCCGAAAGACACTTCATCAGGCCAGTGCCTGAACTGCAGCGACCGACCTTCCCCCCTTCACGCCTTTCGGCATCTGACACGATCATGCTGGAACGGAATCGCCTACAGCCTCCCCGCCCATCCGCCCCGTCGCAGACGGCCGGCGGTTTCGACGGCCCTGCCGCCGGGTGCGCCGGACTGTTCGCCTCTCCGGAAGACTACGATGCCACCGGGATTCTGGCGGGCGTCGATCCGTACGAGTCGTGCTACTGGTGGATGCCGGAGCTCTACGCGTCTCCGACCACCCCGCCCGTCTCCGCGGAAGCCGCGGGCGATATCAGCGGCCCCACCCGTCGGTCAGGACTGGCGGAGCGGCTCATGCGGGCCGGTCAGGCCGCCCGCCGCACGCCGTCGCGCAACACCGCGGCAGCCTGATCCACCTCGGCAGCGAGCGCCGCATAGTCGGCGGCGCCGTATGAATCAGGGGCGTAGTCGAAGATCGACTGCCCAAAGCTCGGCGCCTCTGCCAGACGGATATTGCGGCGGACCCGCGTCTCGAAGACCTGAGCCGAGCCCCAGGCCGGGTGCTTCTTCTCGGCCGAAGCGAAAAACGACTGCACGTCGCGGCCGACTTCCGTGGCCAGCCGCGTGCCTGCCTCATACATGCAGAGCACCACTCCGAGCAGCCGCAGCCGTGGATTCACGTGCTCCGAGACCAGCTCAATCGTCTCCAACAGTTTGCTGAGGCCATGCAAGGCGAGGAAATGCGGCTGCAGAGGCAGCAACACCTCGTCCACCGCGGCCATGGCGTTGAGCGACAAGAGCCCCAGTGAGGGAGGACAGTCGATCACCATGTAATCGAAGGGCTCGGCGTGGTCTGCCGATGGGCCTGACGATCGGGCGGCCGATGGCTGGCATCGCGGGTCGGCCTCGAGCCGCTGCCGCAGAATCAGCTCGCGGCCACTGCGGCCCGCCAACGCCATTTCCACCGCCGAGAGATCGATGTGGGAGGGCAACACGGAGAGATTCTCACCAGCGGCCACCGTCGCCGCCGCCAGCGGCTGGCCCCCCACGAGCACGTCATACGCCGAGAGCGGATGTGATCCGGGCATCACGCCCGCATGCAGCGTGGCATGCGCCTGCGGATCGAGATCGACGAGGCAGACCCTTCGGCCCGCGCGGGCCAACCCCACGGCGAGGTTGACCGATGTGGTCGTCTTGCCAACGCCACCCTTTTGATTGGCCACGGCGATGGATCGCATGAGAAACCTCGGTGCCTGGATGCCCGACAACATGTTCGCCGGCGGGCAGGGAGCATAGGCGTCGCCCCCACCCCAAAAAAGCCCGGTTTTGACATCCAAGCCCGCAGCGCAAGCAAGGGTGGCAGGCCCGGAGGACCGGGTGAGAACCAGCGGGCGGAGGCCCGCCAAGCGAAAACGACACGATGTCGTGTTTCGCGTGAATCCAGATGCTGAGGAGCCGGTCGGAGGCACGCGCAGGAGCCGGTGAATTCTGCGACTCACGAGCGATGTGCGATTCGTCCAATAGCATCCTGTAGCAGAATCCGCCGGCGACGAGCATGCCGCAGCCGGCGAACCAATGCGTGCGACTTCTGCCCCCCCCCCGCGGTGCGCTACCGCTAGCGGTCCGCGGCCAGCGTGGACCGGATCCACTTTTCGAGGCCGGGCCTGATCCGGCCCAACCCAATTCGCCCAGGCTGCCCGACCGCCGCGAGACTCCCCCCTGCCGGATCGAGGTCGATGACCAGCGTGGTTTGGCCAAGGGGTTCGCTAAACACAATCGCGACATCCCACGCGTCGGACGGCAGTCGCTCCTGCACCGCGGCGTCGGTGCCCTGCCAACTGAAATTGGCATCCTCGACGAGCCCACGCCGCAGGTGAACGAGCCCCGGGGCTTTCGAGATATCGATACGCGAGCGGGCCGCGAGCCGGCCGGGCTCCGCCCCGGGCTGCACCAGCAACAGTTCCACCGTGGGGGCCGCCGCGATCCGCCGGGCCGCCGCCGGACCGTAGAAATCGAGGCAGCGGCGGGTCTGCTGCCACTGAAACCAGATGCCAGTGACGGCGGCCGCCAGACCCAGCAGCAGCAACGCGGCCACGAGCCAGGTGCCGCGTGAGGGGCCGACGGCTCGTGCGGAGGCGGTCTGGGAGGGGGTTGGGGGCGACATCACACATGATCCTTTCGGCGAACGGCGGGGCTAGCCGCACCTGCTGCGGCTGCACTGTATACTCGGCTTCTAGCAGGACCATAAGCCCGCCCGCACCGCCTTGCCATCCGGAGCCGCCGCGCATGCCCAACGCGTTTGATCCCTATCGCGAAGCCCTCGTTGTCGAAAACCACACGGTCTGGCCCAACGACTACGAAGACTGGTCGGATGCCGACAAGGCCCGCGTTGAGACTCTCCTTCACGCCGCGCCGCAGGAAGCCGCGGAGCTCGACTACCACCGGCAGCACACCGGGTTCGCCCGCGTGATCACCGTCACTCCGGCCGATCTCGACCGCGTGAGCGTGGCCTGACAGGCGTGCTGTGCCACCCGTGCTGACCGACACCACCACCATCCGCCTTCAGCTTCCGGCAGACGCCGGCCAGGCCGATCGCTCGTACGACATCGTCGTGGGGAGTGGCGTGATTGGTTTGGTCGGCCCCGCGATCGCGGCCACCGGCGCGAGGCGGACGGTTGTGATCACGGATGCCACCGTAGCCGACTCCCACGCCGCCACCACGGCGGCCTCTCTGAAGTCTTCCGGCCTGGATGTCGCCACGCTCACCCTTCCCGCCGGCGAGGCCTCGAAGTCGGTCGCCGCGCTCGAACGGCTCTGGAACGAGATGGCCCGGCTGGCCGTCGATCGGCACACGCACGTGGTCGGCGTCGGCGGCGGTGTGGTGGGCGATCTGGCGGGATTCGCGGCAGCGACGTTTGGCCGTGGGTTGTCCGTCTGGCATGTGCCGACCACTCTCGTGGCCCAGGTGGATAGCGCGATTGGCGGCAAGACGGGCATCAATCTTGCGGCCGGAAAAAACCTGGTCGGCAGTTTCTGGCAGCCCCGCGGGGTGATTGCCGACGTCAACACGCTCGCCACTCTGCCCGACCGCGAGTTCAAGAGCGGCCTGGCCGAGGTGGTGAAATACGGCATGATTCTCGACCCAGCGTTTTTCGACTGGCTCGAAGCCAACACCGGCGCGATCCTGGGCCGGCATGCCGCGGCGCTTGCACACGTGGTTGGCCGCTCGGCGGCACTCAAGGCCGATGTCGTGGAACGCGACGAGCGAGAGATCAGCGGCCTGCGGGCGGTCCTGAACTACGGCCACACGTTCGCCCATGCCTACGAGACCGCCGCCGGCTACGGCACGCTGCTGCACGGCGAGGCGGTCTCCATCGGCATGGTGTCGGCGGCCGCGCTCGCAGAATCGCTCGGCCGGATCGGGCCGGATATCGTTGCCCGGCAGGAGCAACTCCTCCGGGCCTTCGACCTGCCGGTGGCCGTGCCGACCGGCCCCGGTTTTACAAACGACGCGTTGCTCGCCACGATGGCCCGCGACAAAAAAACGGTCGGCGGTCGGCTCCGGTTCGTTCTCCCCACGCGGATCGGCCACGTGGAACTCGTCGACGGAATCGACCCGGCGGCCGTGCGGGCGATCTTGCATTCGTGACTCGCCGCTTCTGACATCCGTCACACCCTTTTCAATAGGAACAGTGCCATGCGACGACCCCGTTTGTTGTGCGTTGCGTTTGGAGTCTTCACGTGTGCTGCTGTGGCATCGATGCCATCGCCGGCGCACGCCCAGAACGACTGGCAGTATCCCGATCCCTACTTCGGCATCCTCGAGATCGAGAAGTCGCACAATGGTTCGACGGCCCGACGGTATCGCTCCGAGGTGAATCCCGCGCCGCGGGCGAGCAGAGTGGCGGCGGCCTCGCCCGCTCCTGCCACGCCCGCCCCGGCCACGCGGAACCGTTGGCGGAACCGCTGGCGCAGGCAGTAGCGGCGCGAACGCTCAGAAAGGGTTTTTACAGTGACGCTCTCCGACTATTCGATCCGGCTGATGCAGCCAGCCGACTTCATCGCCATCGGCGAGATCTGCCGCATCGTCTACCCCACTGAAACGCCCTACACGCCCGAGGAACTGGCGGAGCACCAGTCTGTGTTCCCACAGGGCCAGTTTGTCGCGGAGCATGTGCCGAGCGGGCAGCCGGTGGGCGTGCACTTCACGCTGCGCCTCCGACTGATCGACTACCACGTCGACGACTCGTGGGACGTGCTGACGGCGCGGGGCACGTTCGCCGACCACAATCCGGAGAATGGCATGACGCTCTACGGCGCCGACGTCTTCGTGCGGCCCGATCATCAGCATCATGGACTTGCCCACGCGCTTACCGACGCCACGCGGCAGTTGGTGGTCGACGAGCGGCTATGGCGGATGGTGGGGGCAAGCCGGCTGCCGGGCTATGGCAGCGTGGCGGCGAGCGTGACGGCCGACGAGTATGTGGGCGACGTCGTCGCGGGCCGGCGGATCGACCCGGTGCTCTCGGCCCACATGAAGGACGGTTGGACGGTCGTCCGGCCGATCCACGGCTACCTGCAGCACGACCCGGAGAGCGGCAACTGGGCCGCCGTTATCCAATGGGTAAACCCCGCCTCGCCGCCGCCGCCTGAACTCGCGCTGCGTTGAGGCTGGAGTGGAGGACTGACATCATGAACGACGCACGGTTCTGGATCCTGTTGCTGCCGATCGGCTTCTTCTGCCTGATGGTGGCGGCGACGCTGACAGGGCATCGCGTGGCGTTGTTCCGATCCCGGCGGGCCGACGACGAGGCGCCGATGGGCGCCAGCGCCATTGATGCGGCCGTGCTCGGCCTGCTGGGACTGCTCATCGCCTTTTGGTTCAGCTCCGCGGGCACACGTCTCGACATGCGGCGGAGCATGATCGTGGAGGAGGCCAATGCGATCGGCACGGCGTGGCTGCGACTGGACCTGCTGCCGCAGGATGTGCAGCCGATCGTTCGTGGGCTGTTCCGCCAGCACGTCGACGTGCGGCTCGACCAGGCTCCCGCCACCCAGCCCGACATCTCGAAGCGTCTCGCCGCCCGCGCAGACGAGGTGCAGTCGGCCATCTGGAAGCAGGCTGTGGACGCCGCCCCGCGATGTGAGAGCGATCAGGCCGCCGCCATCCTGCTCTCCTCCCTCAACGAGATGTTCGACGCCGCCGCCCGGCATCAGGCCTCCTACGACGCGCACACGCCGACGCTGATTCTCGTGCTGGTCCTGGTGGTCGGGGCATTTTCAGGCCTGCTCGCGGGCCACGACATGGGGACACGTGGGCCGTTCCCATGGCTTCACGCGATCGCGTTCGCCATCGTCGTATCGCTCACCATCTGGGTGATCTACGACCTGGAAATGCCCCGCTATGGCCTGATCAGGGTCGACAACTACGACCATCTGTTGCGCGACCTGCGCGACGAGTTCGCTGCGTAACGCGATCCCCCGACTCACGCCGGGGGCTTGTATGGGTTCATACAAGCCCTGAGCGTAAGCGACGGGATGATCGACGCAATGATCGACAGGAGGCCCGGGTGCAGGTCAACCCACGATCGGCTCGATCACATGGCCGTGCACGTCGGTGAGCCGACGCTGGATGCCGTTGTTGTAGACCGACAGCTTCGTGTGGTCGACGCCGAGCAGCCGCAGCGCCGTGGCATGGAGGTCGTAGCAGGAGGTGGGGTTCTCGGCTGCTTTGAAGCCGAGTTCGTCGCTCGTGCCGTAGGACGTGCCTCCCTTGATGCCGCCGCCGGCCATCCAGACGGTGAAGGCGCCGGCGTTGTGGTCGCGGCCCTTCCCCTGGGCCGCCGGCTGGCGGCCAAACTCGGTCTGGCACATCACCAGCGTGCTGTCGAGGAGACCGTGGGCCTTGAGGTCTGCAAGCAGAGCGCTCGCCCCGCCGTCGAGGATCGGGCCCCAGTAGCCGTGGTCGCGGACAACGTCTTCGTGGGAATCCCAGTTGGGCCGGATCTTCTTCACGGCCGTGTTCTCGGCGCCACAGTAGATCTGCACGAACCGCACGCCCCGCTCCACGAGCCGCCGGGCGAGCAGGCACTGCCGGCCGAAGGGGCCGATCTCCGGATGGTCGAGCTGATAGAGTTGCTCCACGATATCTGACTCACCGGAGAGGTTCGTGACCTCGGGGGCTGAAAGTTGGAGCCGGGCGGCGAGTTCGTAGGCGGCGATCCGGGCGGCGAGTTCGCTGTTGTCGCTCCGCGGGCCGAGGTGGCGGGCATTCACGGCGGCGAGAAACTCGCGGCCTGCCGGCTCGCCGGCGACGAGTGTGGCGTGGTCCTCGGCCGCGAAGAGATCGGCGATCGGTGGCCGGCCTTCGGCCGTCTCGATCACGGTGCCCTGATGGATCGCTGGCAGGAAGCCCGCGCCCCAGTTCACCGGTCCGCCCGGCGGCAGGCCGCGGTGGTCAGGCAGCACGACGAACGCAGGCAGCTCCTCCGATTCGCTGCCGAGGCCGTAGGTGACCCACGCCCCCATCGACGGGAATCCGGGCAGGATGAAGCCGCTGTTGGCCATGAACATCGCCGGACCGTGGAGCGCGGTCTTGCTCTGCATCGAATGGATGAACGCCATCTCATCGACATGGCCGGCGAGCTTCGGCAACAGGTCGCTCACCCAGCGGCCGCACTGGCCGTGCTGCCGGAAGGGCCAGTAGCTCTGCTGGCAGTTTCCCGGCTTCGAGGCGAAGAACTGCACGTTGCCGGTCGTGTCGAACGGCGTGCCATTCCGCTTCACGAGCTCGGGCTTGTAGTCGAACGTGTCGAGGTGCGAGAGGCCGCCGGGGCAGAAGATGTTGATCACCGCCTTCGCCTTGGCAGGAAACATCGATGGCTTCGCGGCCAGCGGATTGGCCGCGCGGGCCGCCGCGCGGGCCTCTTCGGCGAGGAGCGTCGTGAGGGCCACACCGCCGAGGCCGCCACCGAGCTCCCACAGGAAATTTCGCCGCGACACGTCGCCGCGGTGCAGCCGGCAGGGAAATGCGTCTGGCCTCATCGTTGTCAGTCCACGTAGATGAATTCATTGGCGTTGAAGAGCATCCGGCAAAACTGCGGCAGGCCGGCACGCTTGACGAGTGCGACCGCCGCGGCCAGTTCCGTTTCGTCCGGCTCGCGCACGAGCGCGAGCGCGTAGCCGCGGCGGACCTGTGCGGCAGGATCAACGCCCGCCTCCTTCTCGAGCCGCGCGGCCCAGTGCCCCGCCTGCCGGAGCATGAAGTCATTGTTCAAAAGCGCGAGCGACTGGAGCGCCGTCGTGGTCTCGAGCCGCGCCGGCGTGAGGTTTGCCGGATTCGGGCAGTCGAGCGTGGTCAGGAATGCATGCGGCGTGCTCCGCACGATGAACCGGTAGATGCTCCGCCGCCAGAGTTCAGGCTTGTCGGGCGTCACGTAGCGGTAGACGGGGGCATATGCCTCCTCGTAGTCGAAGTCGCGGTAGCCCGGGCCCTCCATCTCGGGATTGAGGCAGCCGGTGACGGCGAGCGTGGCGTCGCGGAGGCTCTCGGCATCGAGCCGGCGGGCGTTCTGCCGCCAGAGCAGCCGGTTGTCGGCATCGATCGCGGCGGCAGCCGGGCCACCCGGCACGTCCACGCACCGCTGCCGGTAGGTGTGGCTCGTACAAATCAGCCGGTGCATCGCTTTCAGCGACCAGCCGCGGTCGATGAACTCGGCGGCCAGCCAGTCGAGCAGTTCCGGATGCGACGGCTTCCCACCGCCAAGTCCGAAGTCGCTCGGCGTGTCGACGAGCCCGGTGCCGAAGTGATGGTGCCAGAGCCGGTTGACGAGCACGCGGGGCGTGAGCGGGTTTGCCGACGCCGTGATCCAGTCGGCGAGGGCCCTGCGTCGATCACCATCCGACGCGGCCTCGTCGCCAAACGCGGCCCTCAGTCCCGCCACTGCGGAGATCGTGCCGGGCGCGACCTCGTCTCCCGTGGTCTCGGGATTGCCACGGATGTTGACCTTTACCATCGGGGGTGGGCCAGCGACCGGTCCGAAGACCTTGTCGGGCTCCTTGAGCGACTTGAGTTCCGCCTCCAGTTTCTCGAGCCTGCCGGTCGCCTCGGCGAGCGCCGCCTGTCGATCTGGCGGCAGGGCGGCCGGATCACCCTCGATCCGGGCGTCGCCGAAGAAGATCTGGTCCATGCCGATGCTGTTGCCGGCGTCGGTGGCCACGAGCGTGAGAAACCGCGCCGTCGGCGGCAGTGGAATGTCGAGCGGGATGCCGCCGTCGTCAGATCCGATTCGCCCCTGGGCGGCCGGCTCGCCATCGATGAACACGAAGAAATCGGCGCCGGCCTCCGCCGTCCGGCCGCCGTAGCCGACGACGCCGCGGAACCGCGAATTCGCCAGCCGCGCCTGCTTGGCGATCTCGGCGAGGTCGAACGTGATGCCCGCGTTGGCATGCAGGCCGAGGATCGTGTGCGAGTCCTTCGCATAATCGACCTCACCAAGCTTCGGGGAGTGAAGTTTCGGGGAGACAAGCTTCGTGGAGAACTGCTGGTTCACCGGTCCGTTGCGGATCACATCCCAGGCCGCGACGCTCGTCTCCGGGATGCCCTTCACGACGAGGCCGGTCGTGCTCACCGGCACGTCGCCGGGGCCGTTCGGGATGAAGACCGCGTTGACCAGCGGCGTCGGCCCGGGCGACAGCTTGTTGACCTTGATGTCGGCGAGGAAGCCCTCGGCCTTCGTATCGCGGGCCTTGCCGCTGCGTGGATCGATCCCGAACCCCTTTTTCCCGGTGCCGCGGCCGTCGCCGCCGCCGACGATGTCGGCCAGATCGATCGGCTTGCCTGCCAGCGTGTGGACGTCGACCCGCGCCTTGGTGATTGCGGCGGTGATGTCGGCCTTCGCCTGCGCATACTGTCGATCAGCCGCGGCGCTCGTGCCGCGATCCTGCCGTTTCACACCGGCGAAGACGGCCGTGAGGGCGTAATACTCGCGCTGCAGGATCGGATCGAGCTTGTGGTCGTGGCAGCGGGCGCAGTTGATCGTCACGCCGCAGCAGCTCGTCATCACCTGCGTGATCATGTCGTCGAGGTCGTCGGCACGGGCCTGCCGCCGGAGCACGTCGCTCTTGGTCTCGACCTGGCCGACGAAATCCCACGGGCCTGCCGCCAGGAATCCGGTGGCGATCACCGCGTCGGCATCGTCGGGCGCGACCACGTCGCCGGCGATCTGTCTCCGAAGAAACTCGTCGTAGCGGAGGTCGCTAATGAGCGCCTTGATCACCCAGTCGCGATACCGCCAGGCGTTGGGCCGGAGCTGGTCGCGTTCGAAGCCGTGCGTGTCGGCGTAGTGGGCGATGTCGAGCCAGTGGCGGGCCCAGCGCTCGCCGTAGTGGGGCGAGGCGAGCAGGCGGTCGACGAGTTTTTCGTAGGCGTCGGGTGACTCGTCGGCGACGAACGCGGCCACATCCTCGGGCGTGGGCGGCAGGCCGAGGAGGTCAAACGAGAGCCGGCGGATGAGCGTGCGGCGATCGGCCTCGGGTGCAGGAGAGAGGCTGCTAGCGGCGAGCTTAAACTGGATGAACCGATCGATGCCGTTGCGAACCGGCGCGTCGGCCGCTCGAGCCGGCGGCACGGCGGGTCGGGCCACCGGCTGCCAGGCCCAGTGGTCGAGCCTTGGATCGCGATCGCTGTCTCGGGCCAGCCGGTCGGTATCGGACTCGGGCCAGGCGGCGCCAGAGTCGATCCATTGCTCGAGCAGCGCGATCTCGGCGGCGGAGAGCCGGTCGCCATCGGGCGGCATCTGCTTCTTGTCGTCGGTGCTCGTGATCCGGCGGATCAACTCACTCTCGCCGCTCTTGCCAGCAACGATCACCGGCCCGAAGTCGCCCCCCTTCAGCGCCCGGTGTTTCACATCGAGCCGCAGGTGGCTCTCCTGCGTGTCGGGGCCGTGGCAGTCGCCGCAGCGGCCGACGAGCAGCGGCCGGATCTGCCGCTCAAAGTCGATGGCGGCGGGCGCATCGGCTGCAGGAGCGGCCGCCGGCGGCTCGCCTGAAGCCGGCAATGACAACCCGCTGGCCACGATCAGGCAGGCAGCGAAGGAGCCATCCGAAAATCGTTTGAAGGGGCGATTGCAGGATCGAGTGCGAGATGTCATGACAACCTCCGCATGCCTTCAACCGCGGCCTCTATCCCTCATCGACCGGCACGGTCCTCCTTTATAACTCCAATCGCGTTACGGAAACGGCCGAATGTTTTACGTTTTTCTCGGCTGACGGCATCCGCCGATGAATCGCTCCCGAGCAACGGTCCGCTTCGATGCGGCCGTTCTCGTGAATCACGATCCTGAATCTGGCTTGACCGCCGCCGACTCACTGGTATTCTGTTCAGTATGCACTCGCGAGCCGCGCGTGTCGTTGAGGAGGTTTCCTGATGTCGCTGGTTGTGTCCGCCGAAACCCGCACCGTTCTCGAAAACGTCCGCTGGGAGACGTTCTTGCAACTGGCCGACGGCCGCAGCGGAAGCGTGCCGCGAATGACCTACGACCAAGGAGTGCTCGAGCTCATGACACCCCGCCGCCAGCACGAACAGATCGGTCGCCTCATCGGCCGGATGGTCGAAGCCTTCTCTGAAGTCCGCGGCATCGAAATCCTCAGCTGCGCCTCGACGACGTTCAAGCGGTGGGACCTGGACCGGGCGTTCGAGCCCGACGAGTCGTACTACATAGCCCACGCCGATGAAATCCGGCCGAAGGACGAGGTCGATCTCCTCGTCGATCCGCCGCCTGATCTGGTGATCGAGGTCGAGATCACGAAGTCGGCGATCGCCAAGCTGAAGCTTTTCGCCGCGATGGGCGTGCCGGAAGTCTGGCGGCATGACGGCGACCGCCTCACCATGCTGGCAATCGGTGACGACGGCTACAGGCCGATCGAGTCGAGCATCGGCCTGCCAGGCCTCTCGGCTGCGAGGATCGACGCTTTTCTCGCCCGACGTTTCGAACGGGGCGAGACCGCCCTGATCACGGAATTTCGCGAGGCGGTGACGGCTGGACTCGACACATGACCTTGCGATAAGCAGCACGCATCATTGCTGCGAAAGCAATTTCCCGAGCAGATCGCCGACTCCGACGGAGTCCGCCATCTGCTGCATGTATGCCGTGTCGAGCCGTGGTCCGTGCAAGTCCACGAGCCGGCTCACATCCCCCCACTGCCGTTCCGATGTCTCGTCGGTAAGCCGAAACCACTCGAGCTTGCTGACGATCGAATCCTCGGGCGTGGCCACTGGCACGCTGACCGACCGACCGCCACCGATGGTTTCCACCGCCGCACGCTGCATCGCCCGAATGTCGAAACGACGTCCGCGACTCACGAACACGTCGACTTTGTACGCCGTGGGCATGTGGATCAGATTGAAACAGGAACGACGTTGCACCGCATCACGGACAGCCGCTGCACTGACATAGAACTCGGTGCCAAACGTTCCTACGAAGGCATCGACGAGTTCGGGCGTCAGGTCGCAGACCAGATCGACGTCCATCGTCGAGCGGATCGCTCCATGAAACGTGCTGGCGATGCTTCCGCCGACATAAAAACTGATGCCAAGCCCGCGAAACGCATCGGCAACCGGCGACAACGCGTCGACCAAATCATCAGTCTCGCTCACTCGCAACGCTCCGCCTGCCACCGGCTCACCTCTTCGGCGAGCGAGCGGCCGTACGCGATCTCGATCAGTTTCAGCTTCATGGTGCGTTCGTCAGCAGAAGGGTGGAGCCGCCGAATCGCCTGGATCGCCATGCGTCTGGCTTGCTGCGAAAGCCGGCAAGCCGTCAGCATCCGTTCCGCCGGCGACATCTGCCTAAAACGCTGGAGTTGGATCGCATACGCTTCGGACGACGTGTCGGTGGTGTATGGAGCAGCACTCATGGCCCGCATTGTACGGCCATTTTTAGCCCCACCCAACGGGCTCATGAGCACAGCCGCCTACCGCCGCTTGTCGCGGCGGGCCTGCGACCGCTTGCCGGAAGCGATCGTGTGACTGGCTCGACGGGTCGCCAGCCCTTCCATCTTCAGGCGGGAGTTCTTGGCGGCCGTCCGAGCCGACCGCTGCTTCGCGACGTCGAACCGGACTGCCTGCACCGCAGCCTTGGCCGGGGCGAGTTTCCGCTTCTTCGATGTCGTCTTCGAGGCGGCCTTCGAGATGGTGGCTGCCTTCGCGACAACCGGAGCGGCCGGAGCGACGGCCGGCTTCGACGCGACAGGCTTCGCCTTCGCCGCGGCCGACTTCGCAACCACGGGGTTGAGCGCGGCGAGTTGACGGGAAAGTTCCTTGCGAACCCCCGCTCGCGACGCGCGGTGGCCGACGACGCGGGCCCGCTTCGGCGTCTTGGTGCGGCCGGTCAGTGACGTCACGGCCGACTGCGCGGCGGAGGTCACCGCCGATGCAGCTGACTTGAGATGCGCCTCGAACCGCTTCACGGCGCCGTCAAAAAGTTCGGCCTTCGCATGGCTGCGGGCATTGGCCTCGGCGACCGCCTTTGGCGACCGCTTCACCACGCGGGTCTGCTGCCCAACGAGCGCCCGCCACTTGTCGCGGGTTGTCCGAGCCCGCGTCAGCAACGCCTGCACCTCAGCATGCGCGGCCTTGGAGAGACCGGAGCTTTCGCTCAAGTCGAGCAGTTTTCGCTCCGCCGCCGTGCAGAAGCTCCGCAGCTTATTGAGTGACACGCCCGAACCAGACGACACCGAAACCCGCGACGACTTGGCCATGAAACCTACTCCAGCGTTAGCGTTGTGTGATCCCCTACTCGGTCCGGCCAACCACGCGGCGGACGGGAGTTGAGATCATACGTTACAGAGCACCGGGTGGCGAATCCGCTCACCACTTGGCCTCGACGGCCAGCCCGCCCAGGTCGGCCATCGGCAGGGGCACCACCCGCACCTCCATGCCGGCGAAGTGCGTCTCGGTGCGGCTCACGGCCATCGAACTGGCCCAGGCCAGGTACCAGCCGAGGAACACCTGAGACGGATAGTGGGCGTTGTCGGTCATCCGCGAGAAGCCGACGAACGTCGAGCAGACATAGAGCGTGCCCTTGGCCAGCGGGCTTTCCACCATGTCGGCCGCAGCGAGGAAGGGAATCGCTCCCACGAAGGCATGGCCGCTGACGCCGTTGTTGTCGTTGTTGAAGTGCCACCGGCTGCCGGCGGAACTGTCGTCCGCCGGCCGGGATGCACCGGTGGCAAGCTGCAAGAGGTAGACCGGCGGGGCCCCCACGGCAAACATCCGAAGTGACCGTGAGCCCCACTCGCCGATGATGTCGCCGGACGGACGGCCCTCCAGCACGATGCCGGTGGCCGCCGCCGCCCCGAACACGGCGAGGGCATACTTGCCTTCGCCGATTGGCTTGCAGTTGGAGAAGAAGTTGCCCACATCGGTGGGCGCCACCCCCTGCTGCCAGGCGTTTTGCATGGTCGTGTCGAAGCCGGTGTTGGCCATCAGGGCGCCTGCGCCGAAAGCCGCCGTGATGCAGGTGAGACTCTCGCACGAATAGAAGTTGCGGTAGTCCTCGAGCACCTTGTAGCCCGTACGGGCGAGGCGAGGATGCTGGCTGTGTGCCCAGGGCGGCTCGGACGATTCATTCCCGCCGAGACCGCCCTCGTCGAGTGCCGGCAGCGAATAGACAGGCTCGGCCACACCACCGGGAGCAGTGGCCATGCGGGCGGCCAGCGTGGTGGTGATGTTGGTGCGGTCCCCTCCGGAGCTGACCGTGGGCCAGCCGCCCGTCAGCTCCACGCCGCCGGGCGTCGACGTGGAGTAGGCATCGGAGATCGACTGCGTCTCCACGATCGCGTCGATCCAGGCGCCGTTGACGGCGGGCACGACGCGGACGACCACCCGCTGTCGCCGTGGCGGCCACGACTGGGCCGTGGTCGGCAGGCCGCGGGCCGCGGGCGCGGCGTCCTGTGGCTCGAGCCACGCCGATTCGATCAGGCCCTCACGCGGCGGAGTGGCGCGGAAGTCGGGCTCGACTGTGCGCACGATCGGCCAGTCGGCCGACACGGTGGCGAGAGTCTGCCGCCAGAGCTTGGTGCCACTGTCGCTGGGCAGAAACATGCCGCCCGTTTTCTTGGGCCCGGTCATCGCGACGCCCGCGGCCTCGGTCCCCGACTCGTTGCCAGACTTATAGATGGAAGGCGCAACGCTATCGACCAGTTCGAACTCAACGGCGAAGGCTGCTGGATGTGGCCAGACCATGAGAGCCGCCATCATCAGCCGGACCAGGCGTGGCAGCCTGACCAATCTGGCCAGGCGTGGCAGCACCGCGCGCATCGCGATCCGGCTCATCACAACGGCGGTAGTTCGGGGCCGATTTTTTGGCATGGCTGGGGCGGGGAATGTCCCACCGGGCCGGTGCCGGGGCAAGGCAGGTTTGCCACCGTTGCCGCAATGAAAGCTTCCTACGCGGGCCGATCCATTCCCCCCGGCTTGCCTCCACCCCTGCCCCGCTTACGTACCCGAGGCGGACGGTGTTCCAGCACCCGAGGCGGACGGTGTTCCAGCACCCGAGGCGGGCGGCGTTCCAGCATCAGGTTCGGCCGGTGCCCCGGCTTCGATGAAGACCTCCACCTGCTGACCGACGAAAAGGGGCGGCAGGCCGTCGGGGTCGAATTGATAGATCACCTGCAGCACCCGCGTGTCGACCCGCTCGGTGTTATCGCCGGTGAGCGACTTCTTCGGGATGACGAACGGCTCCACGCGGACAAATTTCAGCGGATACCGCACCTGCAGATTGCCACGTGGCACCGCTGTGGCGGGCACATCGCTGCGAAACCGCGGGATGTCGTACTCGTCGATGTCCACCCGCACATGGAGCGTCTCGATGTTGCCGAGGATCACGAGCGGCTGGTTTGCCGGCGTGCCGACGTACTCTCCCGGTCGCACCTTCACTTGGAGCACCTCCCCTGCCACGAGCGCCCGCACGACCAGTCGATCCAGTTCGATCTCGGCCTTGGCCACGTCCGCCTCGGCCTTGGAGATACCCTCGCGGGCCACGTCGCGGTCATACTGCCATGAACCGGCCTTGAGCAGGTCGAGATCGGCCTGCGACTTATCGAGCACCGCCTGGGCACCTGCCAGTGCCTCGCGCCGCGCAATCAGCTCCTGCTCGGTGGTGACCTTGCGGGCAAACGTCTCCTCCGTGCGTTTGAGCACGTCGGTCTCGCGAATCACCGCGGCCCGGGCCTCGTTGACCTGGGCCACGATGACCGGAATCTTCTCCTTACGAGGCTCGGCCTCGAGCCGGATCAATTCGCTCTTCGCCTGCGAGACCATCGCCCGCTTCACAGCCAGCTCGCCCTGCAGTTGCCGGTCGTCGAGCCGGAAGAGCGGCTGGCCCGCCTTCACCTCGTCGCCCACCTTCACGAGCACCTGCACCACGACGCCGGGCGTGGCGGAGCCCACGGAGATGTTCTCCGTCTGGGCCTCGACGATGCCGGCGGCAGCGAGGGTGGCAGCATAAGGGCTGCGGGCCGGCATGATCGGTGGCGGCGGGTTGCGGGTGATCGGCCGGGTCTTCGCCACATACCAGAGGGCAAAGCCGAGCATCGCCATGGCCACGAGCGGCAGCAGGTATTGCGTGAGGATGTCGGCGATCGTGCGCCGGCGCTCGGTCCGCCGCCGGCGTGGCTTGGCAACAGATGCCGTGGGGTCGGCGGACGTGTCGGTAGGGACGGAAGCCATGGCACTAATGTACGAAAACACCGACTGTCGAGAAACTCCAATGCCCACAGGGTCACCGCCGGTATCGGCGGATGCGGAGGAGCCTCAGGCGTATCCTCGCCGAAGCGACGGAGCATCTGCCGATATCGGCGAAGCGGGCCCCACTTCGACCGACTCGATGCGGCCGTCCTCCATGTTCGCGATCCGGTCGGCGAACGAATAGACCCGCGAGTCGTGCGTGACCACGATCACGGCCCGGTCGGGCTGCACGGCAATCTTCGAGATCAGCTCCATCGTGATCCGGCCGTTCTCCGCGTCGAGGGCGCTGGTCGGCTCGTCGCAGACGAGCAGCCGCGGCTCGTGCACGATCGCCCGCGCGATCGCCACCCGCTGCTGCTGGCCGCCGGAGAGCTCGCTCGGCAGGTTCGCCAGACGATCACCGAGGCCGAGCTTGTCGAGCACGTCGCTGGCCGCCTCCACCGCCCGCGACCGCCGCCAGCCCGCGATCAGGAGCGGCACGGCGGCATTCTCAGCGGCGGTGAGCGACGGCAGCAGGTTGTAGGACTGGAAGACGAAGCCGACGTTCTCGCGTCGGAATTTCACCTTGCGACCGTTGCTCATCGCCACGAGGTCTTTGCCCAGCACCATCACCTCTCCAGCCGACGGCTCGAGCGTGCCCGCCACGATTGAGACGAGCGTCGTTTTTCCACAGCCGCTGGGCCCCGCGAGGATCAGCAGCTCGCCGTAGGGCACATCCAAATCGACGCCCCGCAGGGCCCGCGTCAGCGAACCGCCGGTGCCAAATTCCTTGGTGACGCCGCGGACGTGCACCGCCACGTCAGCGGTGGTCAGGGCATCGCGGGGCTGCGGAGAGGGTAGGTTGGTCGCGGCCATGGGTCTTGATTCTCCTGTGTTCACCCGCGAAACACGATCGCCGGGTCGACCACGAGCACCTTGCGGATCGACAGCAGGCTCGCCAGGAGCACGATGAAAAACACCGCCACGGCGGTGATGGCCAGCACCTGCCAGGGCATGAAAAAGGCGAGCTTGGTGAAGCCGCGGCTGCCCCAGCCGAAGAGCGCCGCCAGCCCGACGCCGATGCCATAGCCCACCACGCCCACCTGCACTGCCTGCGACAGCACCATCAGCAGGATCGTCCAGTTGCTCGTGCCCATCGCCTTGAGCGCCCCGAACTGGCGGATGTTCTCCACCGTGAACAGATAAAAGGTCTGCCCTGCGATCGCCGTGCCGACGAGAAATCCGAGGAACACGGTGATGGCGAAGTTGACGGGGATGCCGGTCTTCATCAGAAAATGGCGGACCGTCTTCCACATGAACTGGTTGCGGGTGAGCGCCTGCAGCCCGGTCTGCTCCTCGATCCGCCGGCAGACCTCCTGCGGATCCAGGCCCGGCTGCGGCTGCGCCAGCACGAAAGAGAGCACCTTTCGCTCCGGCGGTGCAAAGAGCACCGCCTGGCTGTATCGCGTGTAGATGATCGGAAAGCTCTGAAACGTGCGGAGAGCCTTGGTGAGGCCGACGAGCACCGCGCGGCGGTCGTTCATCTCGAACACGCGGCCGAGACGGAAAGGCTCACCTGGCCAGATCAACTGGTAGCCGGCGTCGTCCATGATCACGGCGTCGGGCTTGCGGAGGTCGGCGATCGAGCCCATGAAGACTCCCTCCGGTGCGCCGACGAGCGTGGCGTCGTCCATGCCCAGGAGAATCATCTGGTGATAGTCCCCCTCCTCCATCCGCGCCCGGGCGAGCCCCTTGTAGAACCGCACCGCCCACTCGACGCCCGACACTCCTTTGACGCGAAACAGGCAGGTGTCGGCCAACGGCTTGATGTCGTCGACGAACTGGACGTTTTTGTCCATGACCCAGATGCCCGGCCCCTCGACGTCGCGAATCTGGCTGACGGTGAGCGACATCAGCCCGCAGAAGATCGACGACTGCTGCGCGATGAGCAGCGCGGCGAACATCACGCCAAACACGATGCCGAGGTATTTCACCCGGTTTCCGATCAGCATTTTCCAGGCAACCCAGAGCATGGACGAAATTGTAGCCGAGCCACGAGATCTGCAGCCACGTTCTTTGGCCACCGGGTCGGGCTTCGGCTACACTGGGATAGACGGTCTCCTTTCTTGATTGGTCCTGCTCGTCGTCGAGCGATTCTTGTTGACCAAGCTGACCGTCGTCTGCCGCAGTGAATCGGCAATGCTGGCGTGTACCGCCGTTGTGGGAAGGCCGTCCCGGGCCTCTCGGCTCGTTGCAAACGGGAAAGTCCGAGGAGAATCCGAATCGACAGACTGGCATCACTGAACTGTGCGAAGTTGCTGCATTGGGCGATGGGGCGTTGCTTTGGACGGCATGATGCTGTGCCGGATGACACCGCACATGAGCAACCGCTCCGGGCGGAACTCTACAGCATCGAGCAGCTGGAACGGCACGCCAAAGTGATTGCGGTGGCGCATCCTCTGGCCGCGGGGCGAGGCGACGACCGACTGCTGCCACGCCTTGATGACAACGAACGCATCCTCATCGCGACCTACGATCTCGTGGCAGCAGCCGCCGATGATAATCGCCGCATCGAACCGGCCGCAGAGTGGCTCCTGGACAACTTCTATCTGATCGAAGAGCAGATTCGCGCGATCCGCAGATTGCTGCCCCCCGCATACAGCCAGGAACTTCCACGACTGTCGACGGGTGGGCTGGCCGGCTTTCCTCGCGTTTACGACATTGCCCTCGAGTTCATCGCGCACGTTGACGGTCGCGTGGATGCCGCGGGGCTGAACGGCTTTATCGCCGCGTATCAGTCGGTCGAGCCCTTGAAGTTGGGCGAGCTTTGGGCATTGCCACTCATGCTGCGGCTGGCGTTGATCGAGAATCTGCGGCGTGTCGCGGCGAGAATCGCCGCCGCGCGGCGGCAACGGGATCTCGCGGCCACGTGGGCCGGGCGGATGGTGGAAGTCGTCGAACGCAAGCCGACAGATCTGATCCTGGTGCTCGCCGACATGGCGCGAGCCAGCGGGGTTCTTTCGGGCGCGTTCGTGGCCGAACTCATGCGACAACTCCAGGGGTTGAACCCCAACTACACGCTGGCAAACAGCTGGCTCGAGCACCGTCTCTCCGATCAGGGAGTCACGACCGAGGAGCTGGTGCGGGCCGAGGGACAGGCTCAGGCAGCCGATCAGGTATCGATTGGAAACAGCATCGGCAGCCTGCGATTCGTGATCGCCCACGATTGGCGGCTGTTTGTCGGCGGACACAGTCTGGTCGAACAAACGCTCTGCGGCGATCCTGCCGGAGTGTATGCCTCGATGGACTTTGCGACCCGCGATCGGTACCGCCACGCCGTTGAGGGCGTTGCGCGACGGAGTCGACTGACGGAATACGAGGTGGCGAGAAGGGCCGTTCAGTTGGCCGAGAATAGGTCCCGGGAGTCGGTCGACGCACGCGGGGCGCACGTCGGCTTCTATCTCGTCGATCGCGGTCGTCCAACGCTCGAGCGAGTGGTCAAGATGCGCCTCTCGTGGGGCGTCCTCTGCGACAAGCTGCGGCGTCGTTTTCCGTTGACCTGCTACCTCTCGCTCATCGGGCTTGTCACACTCTCCACCCTGATCCTTCTCTGGTGGGGATTGCAGCGGCAGGCAGTCGGGACGGCGAGCCTCTTGTTGCTCTTTCTGCCGGCGCTGGTGTGTGCATCGAGCCTCGGCGTCGGGATCGTTCACTGGCTGGCGACGCGGCTGGTCCATCCGCAGTCGCTGCCACGGATGGATTTCGAACACGGGATCCCGGCCGACCACCGCACGCTGGTGGCCGTACCAACAATGCTCACCAGTCCGGCCGGGATCGGGCAGGCGCTGGCCGGGTTGGAGGTGCGCTACCTCGCCAATCGAGATCCTCATCTCCACTTTGCGCTCCTGACCGACTTCGTCGACGCCGCGGAGGGCACGCTCGCCGGCGACGCTGAGCTCGTGGAGTTGGTGCGCACCGGCATCATGCAGCTCAACACGCGGTACGCCCACGTGCGGACCGATATCTTCCACCTCCTGCACCGGTCGCGACGCTGGAATCCCACGGAGGGAGTCTGGATGGGGCACGAGCGAAAGCGCGGCAAGCTCGCCGACCTCAACTCGCTGTTGCGGGGCGGGCAGAACAGGTTTGCGGAGGTCGTCGGCAGAACAGACGTCCTCGTGGGGGTTCGATACGTCATCACGCTCGATACGGATACACAGCTGCTGCGCGATTCGGCCCGCCTGATGGTCGGCACGTTGGCCCATCGACTCAACCGGCCTGTCCTTGACCGTGCGAACGGTGGGGTCGTCGAAGGCTACGGGATTCTGCAGCCGCGGGTCGGGATCAGCCTGCCGAGCGCGCAGCGGTCGCGATACGTGCAGCTCCAGACACTCGATGCAGGCATCGACCCCTACACACGTGTCGTCTCCGACGTCTACCAGGACGTCTTCCTGGAGGGGTCGTTCGTCGGCAAGGGAATCTACGACGTCGAAGCATTTGAACACTGCTGCGGCGAGTTTCCGGAGAATACGATCCTGAGCCATGACCTGATCGAGGGCGCCTATTGCCGCTCGGCGCTGCTCAGCGACGTAACGCTCTACGAGGATCATCCCTCGCGGTATGTGGCTGACATGGGCCGCAGGCATCGGTGGATGCGCGGCGACTGGCAGATCGCCCGCTGGCTGCTCCCGTCCGTCCGAGGCCGCTCGGGACAGGCGGGACCCAATCCGATATCCGCTTTGTCGCGCTGGAAGATTTTTGACAACCTCCGCCGCAGTCTCGTGCCACCGGCGATGCTGGCGGTTGTGCTCGGCTCGTGGGCTCTGTCGACGGGGGCAGCGGTGATCATGCTGGCGTTCCTGGCCGGCGTCGTGTTCCTGCCGACCCTCTGCGACGCGATCACGGGATGGCTGCGCAAACCGGTCGATCTGCCCTGGAGCATGCATTGCCGGGCCACGCTTGGAGCGGTGTGCCAGCCGCTCGCCCGCGGGTTGCTCGTGTTCGTCAACCTGCCGTACGAAGCCTGCGTCGCGGTCGACGCGATGGTGCGGACGTGGGTCCGCATGGGATGGACAAAGCGAAGGTTGCTGGAATGGAAGACCGCGAGTGATTCGGAGCGAAGCGGTGACGCCAGCATGGCCGGAACATTCCGGTCGATGTGGGCCGCGCCTGGCCTGGCAGCGGTGACACTCGCCCTGCTTGCCGTGAGCCGGCGTGAGATGCTGTTCGTCGCGGGACCCATGATCCTCTTCTGGGCGGCGGCTCCGCTGATTGCCTGGTGGCTCAGCCGGCCGATTGTCAAGCGTCCGCTGCGGCTCTCCGAAACCCAGTATCACTTTCTCGGCATGCTGACGCGACGGACATGGCGTTATTTCGAGCAGTGTGTCACGGCGGAAGATCACTGGCTGCCGCCGGACAACATCCAGCTGAATCCGGATCTGGTCGTCGCGACGCGAACGAGTCCCACCAACATCGGCATGGCGATGCTGGCCGATTTGGCGGCCAGGGATTTCGGCTACTGCTCCGTCGGGCAACTGCTGATCCGTACGCAGCGGACGTTCGAAACGCTCTCGGGCCTGGAGCGGCACCAGGGGCATTTCTTCAATTGGTACGACACACGCTCGCTGGCACCGTTGCACCCCCGATACGTGTCGATGGTTGATAGCGGCAATCTGGCCGGCAGTTTGCTCGTGCTCGCCAGCGGCTTCCGGGAACTGGCGGCGGCGGGCATCCTGCCGTCGCGGTTGACCGGCGGTCTGGCCGATACGTTGCGGGTGCTGCTGGATGAGGCCCGAGCAGGCAGGGGGCCACGAGCCAGCGCCGCTTTCCTCCGCAGAGTCGAGCGGCAACTCGAGCGGCTCCGGCACGCACCGACGACGCTGCGTGCCGCCTCACGCCTCTTGGCAGACGCGACAGTCGCCGCCGTCGAATTGGTCGCGGAGACGCAGGACAACGTGGAAGTGGGGTGGTGGGCTCAGGCGTATCTCCGCTGCTGCGAAGATCATCAGGCGGAACTACGGCATCTGGCTCCCTGGATCGACCTGCCAGCCACGGTGGAAACGTTCTGGACAACCGGTTCAGCAGACTCGCTGGCGCGGCGGAAACAGCTTCGGGAAGTGCTCCGCCACCTCGACGGCACCGCGACATTGCAAGACGTCGCGGATATCCGGTCGACGGCGTTGCCGCTCCTCAACGAGATCCTGCGGGATGCTCCGGAGGCATGCGACTGGCTGCAAGGGCTCGAGGTCGGATTGGTTCAGGCAGCCGAACGGGCTGTGGCACGAATCGAGCGTCTCGAAGAGGTCGCCGTCGAGTGCCGCGAGTTTGCGAACATGGATTTCGGACTGCTCTACGACGGCGAGCGGGACCTTTTCGTCATCGGTTACAACGTCAGCGAACAGCGGCGTGATGCGGGCTACTACGACCTGCTCGCCTCGGAGGCGAGGCTGACCAGCTTCATCGTGATCGCCCAGGGTCATTTCGGGCAGGAGCACTGGTTTGCCTTGGGACGCCTGCTGACGACGGCCGGAAGCAGGCCGGCCTTGCTGAGTTGGAGCGGCTCGATGTTCGAGTACCTGATGCCGCTGCTGGTGATGCCCGGCTACGACGATACGCTGCTCGACCGCACCTGTCGGGCGGTCGTGAGCAGGCAGATCGAGTACGGCCGACAGCGGGGCGTGCCTTGGGGCATTTCCGAGTCGGGCTACAACACGATCGATCTGCAGAGAAATTATCAGTACCGAGCCTTTGGTATTCCCGGTCTCGGTCTGAAACGCGGCCTTGCTGAGGACCTGGTCATTGCCCCCTATGCAAGCGCGCTGGCGTTGATGGTCGAACCGGAAGCAGCATGCCGCAACCTCGAGCGACTCACGGCGGACGGCCAGCAGGGGGCGTACGGCCTGTATGAGGCGGTCGACTACACGCCGTCCCGTCTGCCGCCGGGAAGCCGAAGCGTTACGGTGCGGCAATTCATGGCGCATCACGAAGGGATGACCCTGCTTTCTCTCGCGTATGTGCTGCTCGACAAGCCGATGCAGCGGCGTTTCCTGGCCGATCCGATGCTGCGCGCGGCTGATCCGCTGCTGCAGGAGTCCGTCCCGAAGTTGATCGCGCCGGTCTTCCCGCATGCCGGCGAGGCGCGAGCCGAGCGACCGCCTTCTGCGGAAGAGACCGGTGGTATGCGGGTGTGCACCGATCCGAACAGTGCGTCCATCGAAGCACATGTTCTTTCCAATGGAAACTACCATGTCGCGGTGACAAGCGCGGGCGGCGGTTCCAGCCGCTGGCGTGATCTGGCGGTGACGCGCTGGCGTGAAGATGCCACCCGCGACGCCTATGGTAGTTTCTGCTATCTCCGCGACCTCGACGGCGGCAAGGTCTGGTCCAACGCGTGGCAGCCGACGACGACGGTTGCGCAGTCGTACGAAGCGATTTTCACCCAGGCACGCGTCGAGTTTCGTCGGACCGATGACGAGATCGAAACGTATACGCAGATCGGTGTCTCACCAGAGGACGACATCGAGTTGCGTCGCGTCACCCTGCGAAACCGTTCGGACAGACCGCGGACGATTGAAGTGACGAGCTACGCGGAGGTCGTACTCGCTCCGCAATCGCAGGACGAATCGCATCCGGCCTTCAGCAATCTGTTCGTTCAGACGGAACTGGTCCGCGGCCGTCATGCCATCTACTGCACGAGACGACCGCGGTCAGCCGAAGAGCAGCCGCCATGGATGATGCACATGATGACGGTGCGCGGTCCCACGACCGGCGGGGTTTCCTACGAGACCGATCGGCTTCGGTTCATCGGGCGGCATCGGACGCTCGCCTCCCCGGCTGCCTTCGAGGGTCGTTCTCCGTTGTCAGATACGGCGGGGCCGGTGCTCGACCCGATCGTCAGCATCCGGCAGTCGGTACTCTTGAAACCGCAGGAATCGGTGCAGATCGATATCGTGACCGGGGTCGCCGAATCGCGGGCCGGCGTCGATGCCCTCACCGAGAAGTATCACGATCCCGCGTTGGCCGATCGGGTCTTCGATCTGGCCTGGACGCACGGCCACATTGTTTTGCAGCAACTGGCGGCTACCGAAGCCGATGCGCAGGCGTATGGCCGGCTGGCCGGCGCGATTCTCTACGCTTCGGGTGCGCGACGGGCGAAGGCGAGCATCCTCGCCCGCAACAAGCAGGGGCAGTCGGGCCTCTGGGGCTACGGGATCTCGGGCGATGTGCCGATCGTTCTCGTGCGGATTCGTGACCACGAACAAATCCGCCTCGTACGCGACGCCGTCCAGGCACATGCGTATTGGCGGCTGAAGGGGCTGACTGTCGATCTCGTGATTTGGAATGAAGACGATTCCGTCTACCGGCAGACGTTGCAGGAAGCCATTGTCGATCTTGTCGCGGGTAGCCCCGAAGCTGCGCTGATCGACAAACGCGGCGGTGTCTTCATCCGCCGCGGCGAACAGATGTCGGAGGAAGACCGGGCGTTGCTGCAGACCGTGGCCCGCGTCGTCTTGCACGACGACCGAGGGACGCTGGCCGAACAGGCCGAGCGGCGAGGTCGACCAGACTTTGTGATTCCTCTGCTGAAGCCGAACCGCCGGCTGCCTGATGCCAAAGCAGCCGACGCCATGCCGCAGCGGGATGTCGCCTACTTCAACGGTCTGGGCGGTTTCAGCAACGATGGCCGGGAGTATGTGACGACGCTGGCCGCCGGACAAACGACGCCGGCCCCGTGGGTCAACGTTCTTGCCAATGCGCAGTTTGGCACCGTCGTCTCGGAGGGAGGTGGCGGCTACACGTGGGCGGAGAACAGTCATGAGTACCGTCTGACGCCGTGGAACAACGATCCCGTCTCCGACACCAGCGGCGAGGCCATCTACGTCCGTGACGAAGAGACTGGGCAGTTCTGGTCGCCTGCGCCGCTGCCGGTGCGGGGACAGAACACGTACGTCGTCCGCCATGGATTCGGATACAGCATCTTTGACTACACCGAAGGGGGCGTCACCACGGAGCTGTCCATTTACGTTGCCACCGATGCTTCGGTGAAGTTCCACAAGCTCAAGATCACAAATCGTTCCGGTCGGCCGCGGCAGTTGTCGATCACTGGCTATTGGGAGTTGGTGCTGGGCAGTACCCGCAGCCAGTCCCTGATGCACGTGGTCACGGAGCATGATCCGGCCAGCGGCGCGATTCTGGCCCGCAATGTGTACAGCCCGGAATTCGGAGACCGCGTGGCCTTCTTCAATTGCAGCGAAGCAAACCGGACATTTACGGGCGATCGCGCCGAATTTATGGGGCGGAACGGTAGCCTGTCCAGCCCGGCGGCGCTGCAGCGGATCCGGCTATCCGGCCGGGTCGGACCAGGCTACGACCCGTGTGCCGCGATCCACGCGCCGCTCACGCTGGCCGACGGGCAGGAGCGGACGATCACGTTCACGATAGGCGTTGCACGCGGTGCGTCGGAAGCGAAGGCCCTGGCGCAGCGGCATCGCAGTGTCGACGCCGCACACAGGGCCATCGAAGCCGTGTGGCATTTCTGGAGCCGTACGCTCGGTGTCGTCCATTTGGAAACACCCGATGCCTCGGTCAATTTCCTTGCGAACGGCTGGCTTGTCTATCAGACGCTCGCCTGCCGCATGTGGGCCCGTTCCGGCTTCTACCAATCGGGCGGTGCGTTTGGGTTTCGCGATCAACTGCAGGATGCCATGGCCCTGGTGTATGCGATGCCGCATCTGCTGCGCGAACATCTGCTCCGCGCCGCCGGGCGTCAGTTCCGCGAAGGGGACGTGCAACACTGGTGGCATCCCCCTGGCGGGCATGGGGTCCGCACGAATTTTTCCGACGATTACCTATGGCTCCCGTTGGCAATCTGTCGCTACGTGAGCACGACCGGAGACACGGGCGTGCTCGACGAAACGGTGCCGTTTCTGGTCTCGCGTCTGCTGCGGGACGACGAGGAATCGAACTACGAGTTGCCGCAGGTTTCAGATGAGGTGGGGACGCTGTATGAACACGGCCTGCGGGCAATCCAGCGAGGACTGCGTTTCGGCGAGCACGGCCTGCCGCTGATGGGGTGCGGCGACTGGAACGACGGCATGAATCTGGTCGGGAAGCAGGGACGCGGCGAGAGCGTCTGGCTGGCATTCTTCCTGTTTCATGTTCTCACGCAGTTCGCCGCTCTGGCCCGAAAACGTGGTGATGCCGCCGTTGCAGACCGTCTGTCGCTCCAGGCCGCACAACTCAACGACAACATCGAGGAGCACGCCTGGGACGGCGAGTGGTATCGCAGGGCATACTTCGACGATGGCACGGCACTGGGTTCTGCTTCAAACGACGAGTGTCAGATTGATGCGGTCTCGCAGAGTTGGTCGGTGCTCTCGGGCGCGAGCACGCCAGAGCGATCGCAGCGGGCCATGAGGAGCGTCGATGAACGTCTGGTCCGCCGAGACGCGAAACTGATCCTGCTGCTCGATCCGCCGTTCGACCGATCCAATCTCAATCCGGGCTACATCAAGGGGTATGTTCCCGGCGTCCGGGAAAACGGCGGTCAATACACGCACAGCGCGATTTGGACCGTGATGGCGATGGCGGCCCGCGGCGATTGCGCGCGGGCATGGGAACTCTTTCAACTGATCAATCCGATCGCACACGGTGCGACAGCGACGGGCATTCGCGACTACCGGGTCGAGCCCTATGTGGTTGCCGCCGACGTGTATGGCGTCGAGCCCCACACCGGCCGCGGCGGTTGGACGTGGTACACCGGCTCATCCGGCTGGATGTATCGGCTTCTTGTCGAATCGTTGTTGGGCCTGCATCTGGAGGCGGATTCGCTGCGGATCACGCCCTGCATTCCGGCAGGATGGAACCAGTGCAAGATCCACTACCGGTATCGCGAAACCTTCTATCACATCACGATCGAAAGCCAGACCACGCCCCCTTCGTTCTACGGCATCACGCTCGATGGAAAACCGGTGGCCGAGGGCTGCATCATGCTCGTCGATGATCGCAGGGACCACCACGTCGTAGTGGCCTGCCATCACGCATGATACCGACGGCCTCGAGCGTCTTGCCAACATGCTGCTCGGCGGTCCGCAGATCGCTGCCAAAGTTAGGTTGACGGGTCCGGGGCCAGAGCCCATGCTTCGGCCGGTCGAAAGCATGCCTATCCAGCCCCACGAGGGAACGAACCGATGAACGATCTTGATCGCCAGCAGCGACTCTTCGTGGCGGCCATGGCCGAGAAACTCCGGCTCGGCGGCATCGGCCGCCGGGGGTTTCTTCGCGCCGCAGCCAGGGCGGGCTTCGGCTTCGCCTCGGCGCGGTATCTCGCGGGCTCGGCCCCGGCCGGAGCCAGGCTCCATGCCGCGGAACCGGCGGTCGCCGAAAGCGGCATGACGAAGGAGCAGCGACAGTTTCTCGTCGACGCGGGAAAACGGTTCAAGGGAACCCGCATCAAGGTCGTCTCGGAGAACACGCCGCCGGGGCTGTCGATCGGCAGGATGATCCGTGAGGAGTTCACGCCGCTGACCGGCATCGAGGTCGACTGGCCGATGGTGCCGCTCGATCAGGTGCTGGCTCAAACCGTTCAGGACACGATCGCCGGGGCCGACGGCACCAAGGGACACCACGACATCTTCTACTGGGACCAGGCCTGGCTGGCCCGCTTCGCAAACGAGAGCATCAGCGTCGAGGAACTGCTCGACCGCAAGGAGCTGGCCTATCCCGGCTACGATTTCGGCGACTTTCTGCCGCAGTTGGTGGAAGGAACCGCGAGCCACGGCGGCCGGATCATCGGGGTGCCGTTCGACATCCCGATCTTCATCATGATGTACCGCAAGGACATCCTCGATGAACTGCGGCTCGCGGTGCCGAAGACGATGGGCGAGTATCTCGAAACGGTCCGGGCCATCGATGGAGCCAAACGCGGCCAGGGCATCCATGGCACCGTCGGCCAGTGGAAGACCGGCCACTTTTCCCTGCAGTGCGATGCCTCGGCGTGGATCTGGGCGCACGGCGGCCACCACTTCAACGCCGAGAATCGCCCCGACTACGTCACGGAGGGCAACGCGAAGGGCCTGCGCTACATGCTGGAACTCGGCAAGCACATGAGCCCGGATGTTCGTGGATGGGACTGGGACGGACAGGCCGCTGCGCTCACCCAGGGCCGGGCCGGGATCGTCATCTCCTGGAGCGAGTTCTTTCCGGCCTGCGACGATCCCGACAGCAGCCGGGTCGTGGGCCTGGTGGAGGCGGACGATTGCCCGGTCGAGGATGCGAGACTGACCCCCGACCAGTGCGGCTTCCATGAAACCCCTGGGATCAGCCGTCAAGGCGGGTCGTGCCTCGCGCTGAGCAAACACGCCCCGAGCGCCGACGCGGCCTGGGTCTTCATGCAATGGGCGACGAGCGCCGACGTGACCGCCCGGGCCAACGCCGACGGCGCCGACACGCCCATTCGCCGCAGCAACTACACCGACCCTCGCGTGCTGGCCAAGAAGCGGCCGGTGCGCGGAACGACCCGCCACTTCGACGTGACGCGACGGGCGATTGAAAACCGTATGGGCACGTCGCCCCATCTGCCCGCCTGGGTGACACTTGCGGCCGAGGTCAACGCGGCTGAACTCGGCAGGATGACGACCGGGAAGCAGGGCGTGGACGAAACCCTCGAGGCGATCCAGAAGAAGACCATGGCGTTTCTGGCCAAGCAATGACCGCGATGTTGTGGTACGACCGTTGCACCAGTCCCCCCGTGGCGGCAAGTTTCCAACTTGTCGGATGGTTGAAGTCCCAAGCCGCAGCTCTTTTCTGCTATCCTCACGACGATTCACATTCCCTCACAAAGGAGTTGACCACCATGGTGCATTCACGGACCATCGCCCAGAGCTTCTTGTCCCTCTCGATCGCCATTGCCTGCGGCAATATTGCCCTGGCCCAATCAGCGACGGCCGTCACTCCGGCCCAGGAAGCCGCCATCGAGGCGGGCATCAAGGATCTCTCCTCGCAGTGGTCGACCGCATACCTGAAGAACGACACGTCTATCCTCGAGCGGATCTGGGCGCCTGACTTCGTCTACGTCGAGCCGTCGGGCCACCGCTTCACCAAGGCCGAGGGTATTGCCGCGCTCAAGGCAGGCGGCGAGCGGCACACCGTCTCCGAAGCCAGCTCCATCGACGTGCGGGTGTATGGCGGCGGCACGGTGGCCGTGGACATCGGCGACTACAAAGAGGCCGGCACAGACAAGGACGGCAAGCCCTTCGAGCGGGCGTCGCGGTTTACGAATGTGTGGGTGCTAAAAAACGGTGCCTGGCAGTGCGTCAGCGGCCACGCGTCGATGATCCCCACGAAGCCGTGATTTCGGCGGCTGGGGCAGGTGCGCTGCGTGCAACCGGGGCCGAGAAAGAGCCGACGGCGGAGACTTCAGTTCCCGTCCGTCTGCTATCCTGTGGCATTCGCAGCCACACCAAACAGGTGCATCCGTGCCAGGGCCGGCCGATACTGCCACAGAGCCGATCGACGACGTCCGCATCCGCGAGATCCTCTCCCGCTGGTGGGGCTTCGAGACGTTGCGGCCGCTGCAGGCCGACGCCATCCGCGCGGCACTGGCCGGCCGTGATTCCCTGGTCGTGATGCCGACTGGCGGAGGCAAAAGCCTCTGCTACCAGCTGCCGCCGCTGGTGAGCGAGACGACCGACGTCGTCGTCTCGCCGCTGGTGGCGCTCATGAAGGATCAGGTCGATGCCCTGGAGGCGATCGGCTATCCCGCTGCCGCCATCCACTCGGGGCTCTCGGCCGACGAGCGGCGGCAGATTCGCGACCGGCTGGCCGCCGGTGAACTGCGGCTCCTCTTCACGGCGCCAGAGCGACTGGTGAACTCCGGCCTGCTCGATCTGCTTGCGCAGGTGGGTGTGAAACGGTTCGCGATCGACGAGGCCCACTGCATCAGTCAGTGGGGCCACGACTTCCGCCCCGAATACCGGCAGCTCGCCCTGCTCCGCGAACGGTTTCCGTCGGCGAGCATCCATGCCTTCACCGCCACCGCCACGCCCCGGGTCCGCGACGACATCGTCAATCAGCTCCAGCTCCGGGAGCCTGAAGTCTTGGTCGGCATCTTCGACCGGCCCAATCTCGTCTACCGCGTCGTGCCGCGGACCGACCGCATCGCCCAAACGCTGCAGGTGCTCGGCCGGCATGCGGGCGAGGCCTCGATCGTCTACTGCATTTCGCGGAAGGAAACCGAACGCCTCGCGGCCCGGCTGGCGGCCGAGGGAATTCTCGCGCGGCCCTATCATGCGGGCCTCGACACCAAGGAACGACACAAGACGCAGGAGGCCTTCTCGCGGGAGACGATCGACGTCGTCGTGGCCACGGTCGCCTTCGGCATGGGCATCGATCGCTCCGACGTGCGACTCGTGCTCCATACCTCGCTCCCTAAGAGCCTGGAGGCCTACCAGCAGGAGACGGGCCGAGCCGGCCGCGACGGCCTCGCCGCGGAATGCGTGCTGCTCTATTCCTCGGCCGACGTCTTCAGTTGGGAGTCGCTCGTCCGCAAGAGCGCCGAGGAGTCGGAACTGGAACAGGCCGAGGCGGAGAAGCTGATCGCCGGGCAGGTCGGCCACCTCCACGCCATGCGGCGCTACGCACAGGCCGCCCGCTGCCGCCATGCCGCGCTCTCAGAATATTTCGGCCAGGCCTACGGCACCGAGCCGTGTGGGGCCTGCGATGTCTGCCTCGATGAGACAGAGAGCCTTCCCGATTCGACGGTCACGGCCCAGAAGATCCTCTCCTGCGTGGCGAGAGTCGGCGAACGGTTTGGCGTGCGGCATGTCTGCGAGGTGCTGCGGGGCGCGAAGACCGAGGGCATCCAGCGGCATGGTCACGAACGGCTCAGCACGTTTGGGCTCCTTGCCACGCTCGACCAGCGGGCCGCCGAAAACCTCGTGCACCAACTGCTCGATCAGGATCTGCTCTCGCGGAGCGGCGGCGACCGGCCCGTGGTGGCACTCAATCCGCGATCCTGGGAGGTGATGCGGGGTGAGCGGCCCGTTGTGCTCGTCGAGCCACGGGCGGGCAAGACACGCACGGCGAAGGCCGACGTCGACGACTGGCAGGGGGTCGATCGCGATCTCTTCGAGCGGCTCCGCAAGTGGCGGCGTCGGGTAGCCGATGCCCGTGGCAAGCCGGCCTGGACGATCCTCGACGACAAGTCGCTGCGGGCAGTCGCTCGTGAGAAGCCGGCATCACCAGCCGCCCTCTTGCGGTGCAAGGGCATCGGCGAGAAGCGGCTGGCCGACTTCGGCGCCGCGGTCCTCGACCTCGTCGCCGGCCGCGAAGCCCGCTCCGAGTAAATCGGGGCGGACATTCAGCGCCAGGCAGCGTTTCCCGTCCGGAGTCCCCCGGCTTCCGCCGGGGGCTTTGTGTCAAACGGCATGCCACGCATGACGAGAAGCCCCGGGCGGAAGCCCGGGGACACCGTGAGCATGCCGCGAGCCCGGCAACCATCACGCATACCCAACTTCAACCAACAGGCGTTCCTCGCACGCCGGATGGCCAGCACCATCACCCTTCACCGAGATACGCGTCGCGGACGCGGCGATCGTGGGCCAATTCCGTGCCGCTGCCGGTGAGCGTGATGCGGCCGGTTTCGAGGACGTAGCCCCGAGAGGCGAGCTTCAAGGCCGCTCGGGCGTTCTGCTCCACGAGCACCACGGCGATGCCGCGGGCCGACAAGCCCGCGATCACCTCGAAGATCTTCGCGACCACCAGCGGCGCCAGGCCCAGCGACGGCTCGTCGAGCAAGAGCAGCCGCGGCCGGCCCACGAGCGCCCGCCCCAGCGCCAGCATCTGCTGCTCGCCGCCCGAGAGCGTGCCTCCCATCTGCCCCATCCGGCTGCCGAGCACCGGAAAGAGACCACACACCTCGTCGATGTCGCGACGCACCTCGGCCCGGTCGGATCGCGTGAAGCCGCCGAGCTCCAGATTCTCCCGCACCGAGAGTCGCGGAAAGATCCGTCGCCCCTCCGGCGAATGGCCGATGCCCAGCCGCACGATCTCGTGTGGCTCGAGGCCCGTGACCGGGCGGCCCTCGAATCGCACCTGCCCGCCACGCACGGGCACGACGCCCGAAATAGCCATCAGGAGCGTCGTCTTCCCAGCGCCGTTGGCGCCGATGATCGCCACGAGTTCTCCCGCGGCGACTTCGAGCGACACCCTGTCGAGCGCCCGGATCGGGCCGTAGCCCGCCTCGAGGTTCTCGACCTCCAGCATCGGCGGTTGCATCTTGGCATCTCCCAACGTGACGCGTAAGGTGTGAAGCGGATGACTCATGACTCGCTGCCCAGGTAGGCCTCGATCACCTTCTCGTCCCGTCGCACCTCGGCCGGCGTGCCCTCGGCGATCTTCACGCCGTGGTCGAGCACGGCAACGCGGTCGCTGATCCGCATCACCACGTTCATGTGATGCTCGATGAGAACGACCGTCACGCCGCGATCGCGGATCCGCTCCACCAGCCGGGCCAGGTCGTCGGTTTCGGAGGGATTCATGCCGGCCGCCGGCTCGTCGAGCAAGAGCAGCTTCGCGCCGGTGGCAACGGCCCTCGCGATCTCCAACCGCCGCTGATCGCCGTAGGGAAGCTGGCCGGCGATCCGGTTGGCGTCGCCGGCGAGTCCCACGAATTCCAGAGCCTCGATGGCCTTTCGCTGGGCCGCCGCCTCTGCCCGTCGATTCGCGGGGGATCGCAACAGCATCGCCGGCACGCCGCCGGGAATCGTGCGATCGAGGCCGACGAGCACGTTTTCGAGCACCGTCATGTTGGAGAAGAGGCGGATGTTCTGGAAGGTTCGGGAGATGCCGGCACGGGCGACGACGTTCGGCGACCGGCGGCCACGGTTCCAGACAGCGAGCGTTCCGGCGGTGCCGAGCAACCAGCCGGCGATCAGCCCGGTCCAGCCCCGGCGCCGCACCTTCGCCTTGCCAGCGGCCAGCCGATCGAGCACTTCCTCCTTCACGTACGGCCTGCCTGCCGCAGCGTCCGCCACGCCGGCCAGATCGGTCGTGTCGGGCACGGTGCCCGGTCCTGCCCGACGGGCCGTCACCTCCGCCTGCAGCGCATCGCGAACGGCCTTGGCCTCCGCGAGGTCGCGCTTGATCGCCAGCACGTCGGTGCCGTCGGCACTGACCACCCGCCACTTGCCCGCCATCTGATCGATCGCCAGCTCGGCCCGGAAGTAGCCGCGGAGCCGCTCCGCGGCGCCGGCGAGCGTGAACCGGTCGCCCGTGATCATGCCCCGCTTCACCACCGCCAGCCAGAGCCGGTCAACGTCTACTGCCGCTGCGGCGAAGAGCAGGCCGGTGAGCAGCCCGATGCCGATCGCCGACCAGAACGTGCCCGCCGTGAACGACCGTTCCAGCCTATGGCCCTCGAACCGCACCGACCCGCTCGTGGGCGAGTAGATGCCGCTGATCGTGTTGAAGGCGGTCGTCTTACCGGCGCCGTTGGGGCCGATGACCGAGACGATGCTCCCCGCCGGGACTGCCAGATCGAGTTCCGACACCGCCACCAGACCGCCAAACCTGACCGTCACCCGATCCAGGTCGAGCAGCGGCAAACCGGCCGCGTCACGGAGCGACGTGCCGGCTGCAGACGACGAGAACGACGACGATGACTCGGGCTGCCGATTCATGCGTGGTCCTCGTGGAGTTCGGCGGCAAGGCGCCGCGAGGGCACGAGCCCCTCCGGCCGATATCGCATCACGAGCACGAGCGCCAGCCCAAAGATCGCCAGCCGCCAGCCGCTGAAGGAGAGCAGGCTCGAACCCGTGGGGTTGATGTTCATCTGCTGGATCCAGGAATCGGCCCAGGGCGCCAGCACCGTGTCGAAGCCGACGAGGATCGCCACGCCCAGGATCGTGCCGGGGATGCTGCCAAGGCCCCCGAGGATCACGGCGCAGAGCACCATGATCGAGCGATTGAAGTCGTAGGCATTGGGATCGGCCGTGGTGGAGAGACTGGCGGCATAGAGGCAGCCGGCCAGCCCGGCTACCGCCGACGACATCGCAAACGCGGAGAGTTTCACCCGCGTTGCCGAAATGCCCATCGCCGAGGCGGCCAGTTCGTCCTCGCGGACGGCCACCCAGGCCCGACCGAGCCGCGACTGTTCGAGCCGCCGCATCGCCACCACGACGCCGGCGAGCGCCAGCAGCGCGAGGTAATAGAACCACCGGGGATCGACGGCGAACGCCAGCCCGAGATCGAGGCCACCGATCTTCACTCCGGCCCCCGGGGGCGGCACAGGATTCAGTCCCTTCATGCCGCCGGTGATCTGCTCGAGGTTGCGGAGTGTCACCTTCACCACCTCGCCGAAACCGAGTGTGACAATGGCCAGATAGTCGCCGCGGAGGCGGAGCGTCGGCGCGCCGAGCGCCAGCCCGATGCCGGCCGTGGCCAGCACGCTCACGATCGTCGCCGCCAGAAAGCCGATCTGAAACGGATACATCGGCACCGTGAGGATCGCCATCAGGTAGGCACCGATGCCGAAGAATGCCGCGATGCCCAGGTGGACCAGCCCCGTGTAGCCCACCATCACATTGAGCCCGAGTGCCAGGATGCAATAAATGAAGAGCGTGGTCACCTGCCCGCCGAGCGCGCCGCCGAGCGCCGGCACCATCAGCGGCGCCACCGCCAGCACCGCGAGCGCGACCAGGTCCCATCGTTCCCGCACGAAGTCTCCGATGCCCGCCCACCCAGACACGGCGGCGTTTTCCGACGGCACGTTGGATGGAGCGGGCGTCATACCTTCTCCTTCGTCCGGCGTCCCAGCAGGCCTTCCGGCCGGAACACGAGGATCACGATCAGGATCGCGAAGACGATCGCACCGGTCCAGCGTTCGCCGACATACGCACTCGACAACGATCGGACGAGCCCGATCACCAGTCCGCCCACGACCGCCCCCGGAATGCTGCCGATCCCGCCGAGCACCGCGGCGGTGAAGGCATAGAGGCCGTTCTGGAATCCCATCTGGAAGCCGATGGTGTTGATATAGAGCCCGTAGATCACGCTCGCCGCCCCACCTAGGGCCCCGCCGATGAAGAAGGTCGCCGCGATGACGCGATCGACGTCCACGCCCACCAGCGCCGCCGCCGTCGGATCCTGCGACACCGCCCGCATCGCCCTGCCCATGCGGGTCGTCTGCACCAAGAGCGACAGGCCCAGCATCAGCGGTACGACAACGACCAGCACCAGCAGATCCTTCCAGGTGAACTGCAGCCCTTCGCCGGGCAGCAGGTTGGTGGAGGGAAGCAGTTCGGGAAACGAACGGTCAGAGGGACCCAACCAGAACAGCCCGATATTCATGAAGATGAACGACACGCCGATCGCGGAGACGAGCGGCGCGAGCTTCGGCGCATTCCGCAGCGGCTTGTAGACTATTCGGTCGACACAGACGTTGAGCGTGCCGCAAAACAGTCCGCAGGCCACGATCAACAGCGCGATGCCCAGCCACGTGGCCGTCGGCCCCGCCGTCGCCAGACCGAATGCGGTCACCAGCGACAGGGCCAGGCAGGCCCCCAGCATGATCAGGTCGCCATGCGCGAAGTTGATCAGGCCGATGATCCCGTAGACCATCGTGTAGCCCAGCGCCACGAGTGCCACGAGCGCCCCGTTCGTCAGTCCGATCAGGCACTGCTGGAGGAAAAACTGGGCGGACACGGGCGGGCTTTCAGGAAGCTGGCTTCAGGACACTGTCTTCCAAACATCGGGACGACCGGCGAAGCCGGAGTTTTACCGCGCAGCCTCTGCTGGTGCAGCGCCATCTGCGGCATTGCCACCCAGCGGTTCACCATCAGCCCCGCCGCCTTCGGCACTGGCATCCAGGACCTCTTCGAACTCGAATCGGCCGTTTTTCACGACGCTGACCGTGAGCGTCCGCATGGTGGTGTCGCCGTTGGCGTCGAACCCCCAGTGCCCGAGGGCCCCGTCGAAGTCGCGGATCGCCAGGGCCGCATCGGAGATCGCGCGACGATCCTTCGTGCCGGCCCGACGGATCGCCTCGAGCGCCACGCAGGCGGCCTCGTAGCCGTAGACGGCGTAGGCTTCCGGGAGTTCGTGATACTTTTCCCGGTAGCGTTCCACGAAGGTGTGCCCCTTGCCGGTGAGCTTCTCCGGAGGCAGCCCTCCAAACGTCACGAAGCACCGCCCCTCCAGGTTGGCAGCCCCGGCCGAATCGATGAACACCTGCTCGCGGCAGCCGTCGGGCACCATCAGGATCGCGGTGATGCCGGCGCTGGCCATGTCCTTGGCGAGCTGCCCGCCCTTGCTCTGCGTGGTGCCGCCAAAGTAGACGAGGTCGGGCTTCGCCGCCTTGATGCTCGCCATCAACGACTTGAACTCCTGCGCTTTGGCGTCGATCGAGTCGTGATCCAGCACCTCGATGCCGATCTCCCGGCACCGCTCGTCGAAAAGATCGGCGAGGCCTTTGCCGTAGACCTCGTTGTCGTCGAGGATGCAGACAGTCTTCACGCCGCGGCGCTTGGCCCAGTCGGCCGACAGCGGCCCCTGCAGGTCGTCGGCGGGCACGACCCGCGTGTAGTTGAGCCGCCCGGTGGGCCGGTAAACGCCAGGCTCCCCCGGCTCCCCGAGGCCAGGCTTCGTCAGCCCCACGGCCGTGTTGGCCGGCGACACCATCAACAGGTCGCCGAGGTTCAAGATTGGCATCGACACCTTCGCGGCCCCTGAGTTGAAGGTGCCGATATAGGCGACTACGTCTGGATCCTGCAGCGCGCGGCGGGCATTTGCCGCCTCGGCCTCGCTCGTCCACTGGCCGGCGGCGGCCGTCGAGTCGTCGAGGTCGAGATACTCGACGCGATAGGGCCCGACCCTGCCCCCGGCCTCCTCGACTGCCATGCGGATGCCCCGCACGATCGTGTCGGACTGCTGCTTCGCGCTGCCGGTCCGCGGCAGGCTGGAGACGATGGTGACAAGCGTGGGATCGGCCGGACGGCAGCCGGCAAGAAATAGGCCGACGATCAGGATGGCGGAGATACGCGGCTTCATGGCGGATACTTTAGCAGACTCCGAGCCACTGCGGTTCGGGGCTGCCCGTGCCCCGTCGCCGGACGCTCGCTACGGCCATCCTGGCCTCCGCTCGCTCGATGGCGGCCGCGCTCTCGGCATCCTGCCTTCGCTTGCCGCCAACGCCGGCTCTCGGGGCACGGGCAGCCCCTCACGCCCTCACGGATGATTCCAAGTCCCATAAAAGCCCCCGGCGGAAGCCGGGGGACTCCGGGTCTGCAGCGGATACCGCTCGCCACTTACCCCCGCTTCACCAGCCGCCAAGCCCTGTGAATGCGTTCGTTCCGGAAGTCCTCGGGGATCGTGCGATTCGTGATCTCGCGGAAGGTGTAGAGGGCCGACAGCCGCTCCTCGGCGAGATGAAACCGACGAAAGTTGGTCGAAAAATAGACGACGCCACCGGTGACGAGATTCCTAGCCACCAGTTCCAGGAGTTCGGCATGGTCACGCTCGACGTCCCACGGCGTCTCGCTCTTCGCCGACCGCGAGTAGGTCGGCGGATCGACCACCACCAGATCGAACGGCGGCTCGCCGCGATTGGCGCGGTGCTCGAGGAAGGCGCGGGCCTCGTCCCGCACGATGCGGTGGCGGCCCGCGTCCTTGAAGCCATTCTTCGCGAGGTTCGTCCGCGTCCACTCGAGGTAGGTGTTCGAGAGATCAACACTCACCGTCTCCTTGGCTCCACCCGCGGCCGCATAGACCGAAAAACTACCGGTGTAGCAGAAGAGGTTGAGCATCCGCTTCCCCTCGGCTTCGCCGCGGACCATGGCCCGCGTCTGACGGTGGTCGAGGAACAGTCCCGTATCGAGATAGTCGGAGAGGTTGACCTCGAACGACAGATCTCCCTCCTTCACCGCAAGCACCGCCTGCCGCTGGTCGACTTTTTCATACTGCCCGCCATCCCGCTGCCGCCGTCGCATTTTCAAGAACGTCTGCATCGGCGGCACGCCAAGCTCCAACGCCGCTGCCTCGATCATCTTGTCGAGCCAGACGTCGTGCTCGATGTCGGTGCGTTCGTGCGGCCGCTCATACTCGGCAGCGTGGAGCCAGCCGGCATACCAGTCGATCACGAGCGGGATCTCGGGGATGTCGCGGTCGTAGACACGAAACGCTTCGATCCCCTGCCGGCGGGCCCACTTGGAGAGATGTTTGAACCGTTTGGCGAGCCGCCGGCGGAAGTCGCCGATCTGATCGTCGGTCGTGCGGGCACGCGGGCGGCCGGAGGCCTGCGCCGGGGCATTGAAGCCATCCGGATTGTCGACGGGACGGCAGAAGTCTCCTCGCGGGGATCTTTCGCCTTCACCTTCTCCGGAGCCGCTTTCCTCCTCAGGGCGAAAGCTCCCATGCTCGTCGAGCTTCCGCCGATCCCGTCGCTCAGCGTCGGGGGTGCCTGTGTCTCCCAGAGGATCTGGGGCATGGGCAGTTGGTTGTGCCGGTTCTTGTCGTCTTCTGATCTCGACCTCCAAAAGCCGGCACGCGATCGGACCGTTGGAGAGCGGCACGCGATACGTGGGCCGCAGGCCGAGCTGGCCGGCAGCAGGCGTGTCGGCCGCGAGAATGGCTGCCCGCCAGCCACCGCAGTGCTGCACGAGCCAGTCGCCAAACCGCCTGAAGAAGGCGGCGGACCGCGGGAGCGGCAGGCGTTCGCCATAGGGAGGATTGGTGACCACGAGCCCGCCCTCCCCCGCCGTCCTGGCCTGCTCGAAGTGTTTCACGTCGATCGTGATGCAGGAAGTCACGCCCGCCGCGTCAGCGCAGGCCTTCGCCGCGGCCACGGCATTCGGATCGAGATCGCTGGCCTGAAAACCTCCGGCCGGTTCCCGCACGCGGGCCTCGAGTTCCGCCACCAGACGGTCAAAGAGGCCGCGGTCGCAGTCGCGAAACTTATAAAAGCCGTGCGCCTTCCGCCTCGCGCGATACAACCCCGGCGCGATCCGCGCGGCGATCGTCGCCGCCTCGATGACGAGCGTACCGGAGCCACACATGGGGTCGAGCAAGGGCTCGTCGCTTGATCCGCCGTCTCGCCACCAGCCCGCGATCCCGAGGATGCCGGCCGCCAGCACCTCGGAGAGCGGCGCGTCAACCTCCCCCATCCGCCAGCCCCGCTGGTGGAGCGACCGGCCGGCGGCATCGCGGAAGATCGTCGCCACGTCGCCCACCAGATGGAGCCCGAGCCGGAGCGTCGCTCCCCGCAGTTGCACGCTCGGCCGCTTGCCGCTCGGCGTGCGGAGCTGGTCGACGATCGCATCCTTGACGATCTGCGCCGCATAGAGCGAGTGCGTCAGAAACGTGTCGTGGATCGCGGCATCGACCCGAAGCGTGTCGGAGATCTTCAGCTGCTCCGTCCAGTCGACCTCCTGCATCGCGTGATAGAGCGAGTCGGGCGAGTCGACGCGAAATCGCCCGAGCGGTTCGAGCACGCGGATCGCCGTGCGGCTCTCGAGCACCGCCCGGTAGAGCGTCTCCTTCTCAGCCCCGGGAGCGGCCGAAAACTCGATCGTCCGCCGACCGATGCGGAGGTCCTGCGCCCCGACTTGCTCCAACTCCCGCGCGAGGATCCATTCGAGGCCTTCGAGCGTCCGCGCGGTCATCCGCGGCGGCTCGTCAAGCGACGGCGCCGGCAGCGGCCGGGGGGTGCAAGGAACTGCGGGAAAGGAAACGTCCATACCGCAGGATACCACCCAACTGCCACCACATCCGACACGTTGGAAAACGTGCCGCCATCAAGGGAGGCCGAGGGCGGCCTCCCTCGCCGCGACAGTCTTCGGAAAGCGATCCTGGATCGCCTGCACTTCCAGCTGCTCGGTGCGGAGGGCCTCCATCGCCAGCACGCAGGCCTCCGCTGCCGGCAGCGTCGTGATGCAGGGCACGCCGTACTGCACACTCGCGGCCCGGATGCGGCCCTCGTCGGTCCTCGCCCCCTTGCCCCGCGGCGTGTTGAAGATCAACTGTACGCGACCGTCGATCAGCGAATCGATCAGGTTCGGGTGCCCCTCCTGCAGCTTTTTCACGATCTCGACCGCGATGCCCGCCTCGGTGAGCGCCCGCGCCGTGCCGGAGGTCGCGATCAGCTCGAAGCCCATCGCCACGAGCCGGCGGGCCAGGCCCACCATCATCTCCTTGGCCTGCGGACTCGCCACGCTGAGGAAGATCCTTCCTTTTTGCGGCAGCAGGATCCCAGCCGCGATCTGGCTTTTGGCAAAGGCGATGCTGAAGCGGTCGCTCACGCCCATCACTTCGCCGGTGCTCCGCATCTCGGGCCCCAGCGCGATATCGACGCCGGCGAACTTCACGAACGGGAAGACGCTCTCCTTCACGCTCACATGTGCCGGCACCGGATCGGAGTCGACCCCCTGCTCCGCCAGCGTCATGCCCGCCATCGCCTTCACCGCCACCTTCGCCACCGGCAGGCCCGTGGCCTTGGCGACGAACGGCACGGTGCGACTCGCCCGTGGGTTCACTTCGATCACATACAGCGTCGGCTTTCCGTCTTCCTTCTTGACCGCGAACTGCACGTTCATGAGGCCGACCACACTCAGGGCCCGCGCCATGCTGATCGCAGCCTTCTTGATCTCGTCGACCACCTCCGCTGACAGACTGTGCGGCGGGATGCAGCAGGCCGAGTCGCCGGAGTGAACCCCCGCCTCCTCGATGTGCTCCATCACGCCGGCGACGATCACGTCGCGGCCGTCGCTGATGCAGTCGACGTCGACCTCGATCGCATCCTCGAGAAACCGGTCGATCAGCACCGGCTGCCCCTGGGCCACGGCAAAGGCCTCGGCCACATACCGCTCGAACTGCACATGGTCGTAGCAGATCTCCATCGCCCGTCCGCCGAGCACGAAGCTGGGGCGCACGAGTGACGGGAAGCCGATCCTCGCCACCTCGCGGCGGGCCTGCTCGAGTGTTCGCGCGATGCCGCTGGCCGGCTGCTTGAGGCCCAGCCGGTCGAGCAGCTCGCGAAACTTCTCGCGGTCCTCGGCCATCTCGATCGTGTCGACGCTCGTGCCGATGATCGGCAGGCCGGCCGCAAAGAGCGCCCGTGCCAGGTTCAGTGGCGTCTGGCCGCCGAGTTGCACGATCACGCCGTCGGGCTGGATGCGGTCGGCGATGTTGAGCACGTCCTCGCACGTCAGCGGCTCGAAGAAGAGCATGTCGCTCGTGTCGTAGTCGGTGCTCACGGTCTCGGGGTTCGAGTTGACCATCACGCTCTCGATCCCCATCTCGCGGAGCGCGAAGCTTGCGTGGCAGCAGCAGTAGTCGAACTCGATGCCCTGTCCGATGCGGTTGGGGCCGCCACCGAGGATCATCACCCGTTTCTTGCCCGGCTCCTTTGGCCGGGCTTCGTCCTCGTCTTCCCACGTGGAATAGTAGTAGGGCGTCTGGGCCTCGAACTCGGCGGCGCAGGTGTCGACCGACTTGTAGGTGGCCACGATCCCACGGCGCTTGCGATCGTCGCGCACCTCCATCTCCGAGGCGCCGAGCATCACGGCCAGTTGCCGGTCGGAGAAGCCAGCCTGCTTGGCGTGCCGCAGCAGGCCATCGTCGATCGCCGCGAGCGTGCCGACGGTGCGGATCAGGCTCTCGATCTCCACGATCTGCTGCAGCTGGTCGAGGAACCAGCGGTCGATGGCCGTCAGTTCGTGGACTTCCTCGACCGTCATGCCCGCCTTGAACGCATACCGGAGATACCAGACGCGGTCGGGGTCGGCCGTCGCCACGCGGGCGCGGATGTCGTCGAGCGACGGCTCGGCCGCTGTGCCCCAGAGATCCTTGCCGTCGCAGCCGAAGCCGAAGCTGCCGACCTCCAGGCCGCGGAGCGACTTCTGGAAAGCCTCCTTGAACGTGCGGCCGATCGCCATCGTTTCCCCGACGCTCTTCATCTGCGTGGTGAGCTTGCTGTCGGCCTCGGGGAATTTCTCGAAGGCGAACCGCGGCACCTTCACGACGACGTAGTCGATCGAGGGCTCGAAGCAGGCCTTCGTCCGCCGCGTGATGTCGTTGGGGAGTTCGTGGAGCCGCCAGCCCACCGCCAGCTTGGCGGCAATCTTCGCGATCGGAAAGCCGGTGGCCTTGCTCGCCAGCGCGCTCGACCGGCTCACCCGCGGATTCATCTCGATCACGATCATGCGGCCGTTCTCGGGATGCACGGCAAACTGGATGTTCGAACCGCCCGTCTCGACGCCGATCGCCCGAATGACGGCGAAGCTGGCGTCTCGCATCCGCTGATACTGCCGGTCGGTGAGCGTCAGTGCCGGGGCGACCGTGATCGAGTCGCCGGTGTGCACGCCGCAGGGGTCAAAGTTTTCGATGGAGCAGATCACGACGGCGTTGTCGTCCGCGTCGCGCATCACCTCCATCTCATATTCCTTCCAGCCGAGGATCGATTCCTCGACGAGCACTTCGCCGATCGGCGAAAGGTCGAGGCCTCGCTGCACCTTCTGGTCGAACTCCTCGCGATTGAACGCGATTCCGGAGCCCGAGCCGCCGAGCGTGAAGCTGGGGCGGATCACAGCGGGCAGGCCGATCTCGGAGAGCACCTCTCGCGCCTCTGGCAAACTCTTCACGATCCGACCGCGGCAGGTCTCAAGGCCGATCTTCCGCATTGTCTCCTTGAAGATCTCGCGGTCTTCGCCACGGCGGATCGCCTCGGCGCGGGCGCCGATCATCTCGACGCCATGTTTTGTGAGCACGCCGTGGCGCTCCAACTCCAGTGCGAGGTTGAGGGCCGTCTGGCCGCCGAGCGTGGGGAGCACGGCGTCGGGCTTCTCCACCTCGATCACCTTCTCCAACATCTGCCAGGTGAGCGGCTCGATGTAGGTGCGGTCGGCCGTGCCCGGATCGGTCATGATCGTGGCAGGGTTTGAATTCACGAGCACGACACGGTAGCCATCCTCGCGGAGCGCCTTGCAGGCCTGGGTGCCGGAATAATCGAATTCGCAGGCCTGCCCGATGACGATGGGCCCGGAACCGATCAGCAGAATCGTATGGAGATCGTCGCGGCGGGGCATGGAAAAACCTGAGGTGCGCGCAAAACTGCCACAGACTAGCATTTCGACCGCCCTGGCTTCAACGAACAGCTACAATCCTCGCAGTCCGCACCATTTCTCACGTGCCGCACGCGACCCACGGGAGCCTTTTGCCATGTCCATCGCCACCCCCTCGATCGACGCCCTCCGTGACACACTCTCCGACGAACTGAAAGACATCCGGCTCAATCTTTCGAGCGTCCTCGTCGGCGAAAACCTCCAGCCGCTCCAGAGCCTCGGCGTGGCCCTGGCCGCCGCCGCGTTCGTGCGGTGCCGGCCGCTCGCCCAGGCGATCGAGGCGGATCTGCGGGCTGCCGACGCGGCCGCAGCGGCCCCGGTGATCTCCGATGCCGCCGCCGCTGCCGGCCTGATGGCGATGAACACCGTCTATTACCGCTTCCGCCACATGCTCGGCAAGGAGAGCTACGAGGCCCGTTCCCCGCGGCTGCGGATGAGCCGCATGGCCCAGCCGGCAACCTCCAAGGCCGACTTCGAACTGATGAGCCTGGGCTGCGCGGCGCTCGCCGGCTGCGAACTGTGCATCAAGAACCACGAGGCGAGCCTCGTGCATCTGGGCGTGAGCGAGGAGGCCTGCCACGACGCCGTCCGCATCGCCGCCGTGATCAACGCCGTCGCCTGCGGCCTGCCCGTCTGACGCCAAAGCCCCCGCGAGAGACACGCCTGATGCTGCGATGGATGAAAACCGTGGGCCTCCTGGCAATCGTCGGCGGCGGAGTCGTGGCAGCGGCTTATTACGGCCTGATTCCCGGCTGGAAACGCCCGGCGGAGCCAGCCGCCGCGACTCATCCGACAGCCCCTCACACGGCCAGGCATCCCGAGGCGATCGCGGTGACGGTGACCGCCGCCGTGCCGCGAACGGTCGAGCGGCGTGTCCGCACCGTGGGCACGCTTCATGGATTCGAGGAGATCGAGATCAGTCCCCAGGTCGACGGCACCGTGCACCAGGTGGCACGCGACGTCGGCGATCTCGTGTCGCCCGGTGAACTGCTGCTGGAAATCGACGCCACCGATTTCCAACTCGCGGTCCAGGAGAATGCACGGGCGCTCGAACTCGAACTCGCACGCCTCGGACTGAACAAGGTTCCCGACGCGTTGTTCTCCCCCGAAACGCTGCCGAGTGTCGAGCGGGCCAGGCTCGTGGAGCGGAATGCCGCGGATACGTTCGATCGCTACAAGGCCCTGACCGCCCGGGGCGTCATGACCAAGGACGACTACGAAAAAGCCGAACTGAACCTGCAGACGGCCAGGCTCGACACGAAGCAGCGACTCCTCGAGGCGGAGCAGACGCTCGCCACCGTGAGGCATCGGCAGGCCGTGCTGGACACGGCGGGCAAGCGGCTGCGCGACACGCGCATCCTCGCCCCCGCCGTCACCCTACGAACGCCCCCCGTTCTGGAGCCGGCGGCCGACTCGGCCGGCCGGGTGGTTCCCGCCGTGGACGCAGACCCAGCCCTGGCCTACACCGTCGCCGAACGGTTCGTGTCGGAGGGGGAGATCGTCCGTGCCGCGCCTCCGTCGAAACTCTTCCGACTGGTCGTGGACAGCGTGCTCAAGCTGAAGGCCGCCGTGCCGGAGAGGTATGCATCGCAGCTGCGGCCCGGACAGGAGGTGGATCTGGCGGTCGAGAGCCTGCCCGGGCGAACCATCGGCGGACGCGTCGCCCGCGTCAATCCGACCGTCGACACGGCCAATCGCACGTTCGAAGTCGAGGTCTGGGTGCCCAACCGGGAACGCCTGCTCAAGTCTGGCTCGTTCGCGACGGCTTCGATTCTGCTCAACGCCGACGCCGGTGCCGTAACGGTGCCCGAGGAAGCGATCGTCCGCTACGCCGGCGTCACGAAAATCTTCACCGTCGTGGACGACAGGGCCGTGGTCGTTCCGGTCGAACTCGGATCACGGCTCGACATCGCGGGACCAGCCGGGGTGGTTCATCGCTGGGTGGAAGTGTCTGGTCCGCTCGCAGTCGGTGTGCCAGTCGTGACCACCGGCCATTCCCAGCTCAGCGACGGCTCGTCGGTGCGGGTTCGCGAGGCTTCGCGGAACATGGCCACCGATCCCGCCACAGAGCCGCCCGCCGCTGAGCAGCCGGACCACGCTCCGGCTGCCGAGGACACCCGATGAAGATCTGGGATCTGTGCATCCAGCGGCCGATCTTCACGGCGATGCTCGTCTCGGCGCCCATCGTGCTCGGGCTGGCAAGCTACCCGCGTCTGGGTGTCGAGCTGTTTCCGAACGTCGATCTGCCGCTCGTCACCGTCACGACGACGCTCCGCGGAGCCAGCGTCGAGGAGATGGAGACGGGCGTGACCAAGCCGATCGAGGAGATCGTCAACACGGTGTCGGGCATCGAGCAGCTGCGGTCCACGACGAAGGAGGGCATCTCGCAGCTGACGATCGAGTTCGAACTCGAGAAGAATGGCGCGGTGGCGGCGCAGGAGGTCGATGCCAAGGTGCGGACGATCCTGAGTCAGTTGCCCGAGGGCACCGATGCCCCGATCATCGACAAGTTCGCCCTCGATGCCGCACCGGTGCTGACGGTGGCGGTCTCGGGACGTCGCGACGCGAGGGAGATCACCGAGATCGCCCGTCGCCGGATCAAGGAAGACCTCGAATCCCTGCCCGGTGTCGGCGCCGTGATCCTGGTCGGCGGCCGGCAGCGGGCGATCCAGATCTCCATCGACACCGACCGATTGCAGAAATACGAGCAGCTCACCATCGAGGACGTGCGGCAGGCCCTCGTCCGCGAAAACCAGGAGCAGCCCGGCGGCCGGATCGACCAGGGGCCGCGGGAACTCGTGCTCCGTACGATGGGTCGGGTCCGCGAGCCGGCCGACTTCGCCGAACTGATCGTCGCCAACCGGCATGGTCAGCCGATCCGCATCAAGGACATCGGCACGGTCAGCGATTCATTCGAGGAGCCTCGGGGACTGAGCCGTCTGTGGGCGGCGGATCCTGCCCAGTCGTCGGCTGCCGACGGCGCCGGGCGGCCGGGCGACCTGGCCGTGAGTCTGATCGTGCAGAAGCAGTCGGGCACCAACACCGTCGCCGTGGTCGAGCGGGTCAAACACCGGTTGGAGGAGATCCGGGACATCCTGCCCGACGACATCGACGTGCAGATCATTCGCGACCAGTCGCGGTTCATCGAGAACTCGATCCACGAGGTCCAGACCCACATGCTGCTGGCCGCCGTCCTCGTCAGCCTGACGATCCTGCTTTTCATGCGCGACTGGCGGACGACGCTCATCGCCACGCTCTCCATCCCGACATCGATGATCGCCACCTTCGCGTTCATGGATGCGATGGGCTTCACGCTCAACAATATCACCATGCTGGGGCTGATCCTCGCGATCGGCATCGTGGTCGACGACGCCGTGGTCGTCCACGAAAACATCTTCCGGCACATGGAGGAATATGGGCTGGGGGCCCGTGAGGCCGCCGCGAGCGCCACCCAGGAGATCGCGTTGGCGGTCGTCGCCACGACCTTCTCGCTCCTGGTCATCTTCATCCCGGTGGTCTTCATGGGCGGGCGGGTCGGCCGCTTCTTCAGCAGCTTCGGCTACGTGGTGGCGTTCTCGATCCTGATGAGCATGTTCATCTCGTTCACGATGACGCCCATGCTCTGCTCCCGTTTCCTCAAGGCCGAGGACGCCGCCCACTCGAGCAAGTCGGGCTTTGTCTGGCGGGCGGTCGAGGGCTTCTACATGCTCTGCCTGCGGTTTTCGCTGCGGCACCGCTGGCTCGTCGTGCTGGTGACCGTCGGCGTGCTCGCCTCGACGCCCTCCCTGATGCGCATCGTCGGCAAGGATTTCGTGCCGCGCGACGACACGAGCGAGTTCGAAGTGGCGGTGACGTTGCCCGAGGGGTGCTCGCTCGAACGGGCCGACGAGGTACTCTCGGAGGTCGAGTCGCGGCTCCGGGACCTGCGGGCCGTGCGAAAGACGCTCATCACCATCGGTGACACGACCGGCAGGACCGTGCGTGGCCAGGGCGAGGTCACGCGGGCGTCGATCTACTGCCGACTGAGCGACCTCCGCGAACGCGAGTTCAGCCAGTTCGACGTGATGGCCGACGCCCGGCGGATCCTGCTCGACTATCCCGACCTGCGGGCCGCGGTGCAGGACGTCGCCGCGTTTTCCGGTGCCGGCTTCCGGCAGGTGATGGTCGATCTGAACCTGCGTGGCCCCGACATGGAGCGGTTGCAGGACTATTCGGAGAAGATCTGCGCCTGGATGAAGGCGGAGGGGCACTTCGTCGACGTCGACACGAGCCTCTCGTTCCGCAAGCCGGAGGTGCGGATCGTGCCGAATCGCGAGCGGGCGAGCGAACTGGGTGTGTCGATCCAGGCGATCTCATCGACGACCAACGTGCTCGTGGGGGGTGATCCGGTCAGCAAATACAAGGAGGCGGACCAACAGTACGACGTGTGGCTCCGCGCCGACCGCTCGTTCCGGGACGACTCCGCGCAGATCGCCCGGCTGACGGTGCCCTCGAGCAAGCCCGGGGTGGGCGTCGTCGAACTCGGGAGCGTCGCCGCCTTCGAGGATGCCCAGGGACCGAGCACCATCGAACGTTTTTCGCGGCAGCGGCAGGTCGTCGTCTCTGCCAACCTCGATGGCAAGGCCCTTGGTGAGGCTGTTGCCGAACTGGGAGATTACGTCAACACGCTGGATCTGCCCGCGGATTACCGCTGGGAGTTCATCGGGCAGGCCAAGAGCCTCAAGGAAACGAATGCGAATTTCCTCATCGCGTTTGGCCTGGCATTCCTGTTCATGTACATGATCCTCGCGGCCCAGTTCGAGAGCTTCGTGCACCCGATCACGATCCTGCTGGCACTGCCGCTGACGATCCCCTTCGCGATCCTGTCGCTGATCCTGTTGCGGACGAACCTCGACATCTACGCGATGTTCGGCCTCTTCATGCTCTTCGGCATCGTCAAGAAAAACGGCATCCTGCAGGTCGACTACACGAACGTGCTCCGCGAAAGGGGCGTGCCGCGGGACCAGGCGATCCTCGACGCCAACGCCGTGCGCCTGCGGCCGATCCTGATGACGACGGTCATGCTCGTGGCGGCGATGATCCCCATGGCGATGGGCGAGGGGCCGGGCGCAGCCTCGCGGGCCGGCATGGCCAAGGTGATCCTTGGCGGCCAGCTGTTGTCGCTGCTGCTGACGCTGCTGCTGACCCCCGTGGCCTACTCGCTCTGGGATGATCTGACGGTGGCAATGCAACGTCTTCCCGCGTGGCTCGGCCGGGGCGGCTTACACGGCGGTCAGGGCACGGGCAAAGCGGATCCGGCCGCCGGTCCGCCGAGTTCGCGCAAATACTCGAGCGTATAGATGCCGCTGGAGTGGCCGTCGGAAAATTCGATCGAGTAGGCGTATTGGCCCACGGGCTTCATCCCCGCGATCGCCAGCGGCGCCACCTCTTCCGCCCTGAGCACCGGCAGCAGCGCCGGAGTGGCCGGCTGCACCCGCTGCTCGCGGCAGGTCGCGCACGGGCAGGCGTCCCGCAGCAGCCGCGGCGAGTAGCTGCCCGTCGCGCCGTCACTCCACACGATCTCGATGCCGTGGCCGATGCGTCGAATGGACTGTGGAACGGGCTGCGTCATGTTCAACCTTCTTTTCGGTCTTCTTTTCGCCGCGTGTCGCGCCGGTCGACAATCCGTCGCCCCTTGCCCTCAAACCGCGGCAGGCTGCCGGCCGAAACGGCGACCACATCCACCCGCAGCCCGAGCCGCACCTGCATCTCCCGGGCCACGCGTCCAGGGTCGGCGAGGCGATCCTCTATCTCCAACTTCAACACGTCAAGGCTTTCGTGCGTGGCGGCAGTGAGCCGATATTCGACGATTTCGGGAAAGCTACGGACGATATCGTCGATCGCGCCGGGGAAAATGTTCACGCCACGGACAACGAGCATGTCATCGGTGCGGCCGAGGACGCCGCCTTCGAGCCGCACCCACGGACACGCCCCCGCCTCGATCGCATCCGGCGTCGGCCACCGCGGCCGCACGAGATCGCCGGTGCGGTAGCGGATCAGGGGTGCCCCCGCGCGGCCGAGCGTCGTGAGCACCAACTCCGACAACTCGCCCGGTTCGGCGGCCTGCCCCGTCTTCACCGCCAGAAACTCGGCATGAAACCACGGCTCGATCACGTCGAGGCCGTGGCCCTCCAGATCGCCCACACCCCACGGCCCCACCTCGGTCGCGCCGGCATGATCGAGCAGATCCGCCCCCCACGCCTCGCGAATTCTCGACCGCACCGCAGGCACCGAGCCGCCGGGCTCCCCCGCCACGATGACCAGACGAATCGGCACGTGCTTCAGGTCGAGCTTGTGGTCGGCCGCGACCTCCGCCAGATGCAGGCTATAGCTCGGCGTGGCCACAAGCACCGTCGCACCGATGGATCGCGCCATTTCGAGCCGCGCGAGCGTTGTCATCCCCCCGGTGGGAATCGCCATCGCCTGCCGGGAGAGCACCGCGTCGAAGCAGCTCCAAAAGCCTGCAAAGGGTCCAAACGAAGAGGCCACGAGCACTCGATCGCCCGGCCGCACGCCGCCTCGGTCGAGGATCGACTCCCAGCATGCCATCCACCATGCCCAGTCCTCGGCCGTGTCGAAGACAGGCATCGGCCGGCCGTGCGTGCCGCTGGTCTGATGAAATCGCACGTAGCGATCGGGCGGCCAAGTGAGGTTGCCGGGGATGCCGGCCGCTGCGGCCGCTTCAACCAGTTCTTCCTTGAAGGTGAAGGGCCATTGTTCGAGGGCGTCGAGCGACGGCAGTTCGTGCGACTCCCGTGCGAGCTTCCCCGCATAGAAGCGGTTGTGCGGCAGAATCGCCCGCACGAGCCCGCGCAGCCGCTCGAGCTTGAGCGCATCGAGCTGCTCACGCGAGGGCGACGCTGAAAAGGATGACGGGGCGGTCATGGAGGCATTATGCCACGCTGCGCAGGGTCAGTGGTGAAACGATTTGAGCGATGCCACTCCGCTCCAGGCCCGGAGGGCCGGGTCAGCACCAGCGGGCGGAGGCCCGCCAAGAAAAAATCGCACGATGCGATGTTTTTCGTGAACACAGCCTCGCCGGCTGCGGCATGCTCGTCACCGGCGGATTCTGCTACAGGATGCTCTTGGACGAATCCCACATCGCTCGTGAGTCGCAGAATTCACCGGCTCCTGCGCGTGCCTCCGACCGGCTCCTCAGCTGCAACCTTCACGAAAAACATGGCATCCTGCCACCACGACAGGCGGATGCCTGTCCTCAGCAAGTCGCTTGGCCGACGTCCGTCGGCTGGTTCTGACCCGGCCCTCCGGGCCTGGCGCTATGCAGCCCGCTGCATCCGTGAGGGGCTGCCCATGCCCCGAGAGCCGGCGTTGCTGACCAGCGCAGGCAGGATGCCGGAGCGCAGTCAGCATCGAGTGAGCGAAGGGCAGGATGCCCGAAGCGAACGTCCGGCGACGGGGCGTGGGCAGCCCCGAACCGTCGTCAGCACACTGACGCACCGTGGCCTACAGTCCCGGGATGCCTTGGGACGGCGCGTTTTGACGCGGGGCTTGCAGCCCCTGCATCGGCGACGGGGGCGGCAGCACGAGTCCGCCGCTCGGTGGCGGCAGCGGCTGCGGGGGGAGTGCGGGAATCGGCTGGGCCACCATCGGCTGCTGCACGACAGGAACCGGCGGCGGGGCGGGCAGACTGCCCGCAGACAGCCGGGCCTGCTCGGCCCGGGCGACGACCGACTCCGGCGGTATCGACGCTGTGTTGCTCATGGCCAGATCGACGACCCGCTCGTCGCGAATTTCCCATGGCCAGAGGTTTTCCGTGACGAAGTCGAGCGGAAAGATCTCGTACCAAGGGATCGGGAACGGCTGCCGAACCGTCAGGGTTTCGTAGCCGTCCTTGACGAGCCGGATCTTCCGCGTGCCGTAGTAGATGAAGTCGGTCGACACCGGCGTGGTGCCGATCTGGTAATCGTCGACATAGACGAGGGCCCCCGGCGGACTGCTGCGGATCGTCATTCTCCGCTGCACGCAGCCCCAGGACGGCACCAATGCCGAAACCGCCAGCAGGCAGCCGCACACACCGGCCGAAAAGCCGCCCGGCGGTCGAATTCTGGCAGTTTTGGCATTCATCGGAAGGGGTCCTTGGCGACCGAGGCCCAGCGGCCAGAAACCATAGATTTCCGGCCTGTCCGCCGCCAGAGCAGCCGAGCCTTGCGTATCCTGCCCGACCAATCATGTCTCGCCCGGGCCGCGCCATCCGGCTAGAATCCGCTCTTTTCCGCCACCCGCCCGAGGTATGTCGACGCGTGGGAAAAGTCACGAGCCTGGTCTATTGCGACCGCACCGATATCGGCCGCCGTCGTTCGAGCAACCAAGACGGCAGGTCGGTGCTGCCGGCGAACCCACAGCAGTTCCGTACGCGGGGCTGGCTGTTCATGGTGGCCGATGGCATGGGAGCCCATGCCGCCGGCGAGCTGGCCAGCGCGATCGCGGCCGACCGCGTACCGAAGATCTACGAACAACACTCCCAATATTCACCCCCCCTCGCCCTGCGACTGAGCCTGCAAGGGGCCAACGGCGAGATCAACGCGAAAGGTGAGAGCGGGCACGAGTTCAAGGGTATGGGGACGACCTGCACCACGCTCGTGCTCCTCCCACGTGGCGCGATCATTGGCCACATTGGCGACAGCCGCTGCTACCGGATCCGGGGCCGAACGATCGAACAGTTGTCGCGAGACCATTCTCTCGTCTGGGAATTGGAATCGGCCGGCGGCATGTCACGCGAACAGGCGGCCGACGCCGCCCCAAAGAACATCATCACGCGTTCGATGGGCCCGCATCCCCGCGTCGATGTCGATCTGGAGGGACCGTTTCCGGTGACGTCAGGCGACGTATTCCTCCTCTGCAGCGACGGCCTTTCCGGCCAGGTGTCGGACGAGGAGATTGGCCTGCTCACTGCCGAGTTGGAACCAGCGGAGGCCGTGCCGGCCCTGATCGGTCTGGCATTGGTGCGGGGCGCCCCCGACAACGTCACCGTGATCGTCGCGCGGGCCGGTGAGGAGGAGGCTTCGAAGCCGTCTCGCAAGGACGAGCCGTGGCCGATGACCGAGGAGGGCACGACGACCCAGCGCAAGGCCACCCGCGCATGGATCGCCTTGGGATTCGCCGCCGCATGCCTGCTGGCGGCCCTCATGTTCAATCCTTTCAGCATGCTCACGAAGGAGTTGTGCCGCGACTCGGAACTGATGCATGCGGTGTGCATGTTTGGCAGCATGGGCGCCCTGCTGGCGTTCTTCGTTGCGCTCCTGTTTTCCATGCAGGGATTCCTGATGCCAGCCTCGTCGCAGGGGCGAAGGCTCCACTCCGGTGAATTCCTCGGCAAGGGCCCCTATCGCCGCTACGACTGCACCCCGACGGAGCAATTGGTGGAGGGCATCGTGACGAGTATCGAGCGTTCCGCAGAGGAATTGCCGGCCACCGATCGCGACCGCACGGTTGCCATCGTGGCTCGAGTGAGGCAGCACGCCGCAGGCGGGGCCTTCCACGAGGCGACGGTCGCCGTAGCCGAGGCCATCGCCATTTTTTCAAATGCCGTCGAGGCGGCGCGGAGCAATGACACCCATATCACCCCGAAGCCCCCCGCCCATACCCCGCCCCACGCTCCCTCCTGACCATCTTCCTGCCAGAGCCCACCATGAAGATCATCACCCGCTACGTGCTGAGCGAACTGCTGCAGGTCTTTCTCGTGGCGCTCTCCGCCCTCACGCTCTTCATGCTCGTCGTCGGCCTGGTCAAGGAGGCGCAGCAGCAGGGACTGGGGATGATGCAGATTCTTGCGCTCGTTCCCTTCGTGCTGCCGGAGGCGATGCGATTCGCGGTGCCGGGGACGATGCTGTTCGCCGTGGCAAGCGTGTTCGGAAGGATGTCCGCCTCGAACGAGATCACCGCCCTCAAGGCGGCGGGCATCACGCCGATGGCGGTGATCTGGCCCGCGGCGGCGCTCGCCATCGTGGTGAGCCTCGTGTCGGTGTGGCTCAACGACATCGCCGTGTCGTGGGGCCGCGACGGCGTGCGGCGGGTGGTCATCAGCAGCGTCGAAGACATCATCTACGGCCGCCTGCGGCAGCAGCGTTCGTATAGCACGTCGCAGCTCTCGATCAACGTGAAGGGAGTCGATGGCAGGCGACTGATCCGCCCCACGCTGTCGTTCCAGCCGGGCGGGTCGAGCCCCCCCGTGACGGTGTCGGCTGCCGAGGCCTCGCTGCGCGCCGACGCCGCCGCTGGCACGCTGACCATCACCTGCCGCGACGGCACCTTGCATGTCGGCGACGTGAAGGCGGTGTTCCCCGACACGATCGAGCGGGTCGTGCCGCTCGACGCCGTCAGTCGAAAAGGCAGCACCTCGACGAGCCCTTCCGAGATTGCCATGGCCGAGTTCGCCAAGGCTCGCACCGACCAGATCGCGAAGATCGATCAATTCGAGCAGGTGGCGGTGGGAAAGATCGCCATGGGGATCGTCACCGGCCACATGGAGCAGACGGTGCCCGCCTCCGTGGAACCCGACCGCCAGCAGGCCATATGGGCGAAATCCCGGCTCACCCGGATCATCATGGAGCCGTGGCGTCGTTGGGCCAACGGGTTCAGCTGTCTGTGTTTCGTGCTGGTGGGTGCACCGATGGCGATCCGTATGCGGAATGCAGACTTCCTGACCAGCTTCTTCCTCTGCTTCCTGCCGATCCTCCTCGTCTACTACCCCGTCTTCATGCTGGGCGTTTCCCGCGTGAAGTCGGGTTCGCTTCCTCCGCCGGCTGTCTGGATGGGGAACGTGCTCATCGCCCTCTGGGGCCTGTGGCTCCTCCGCAGCGTCATCCGCCGGTAACGATTGTGGCAGGGCAGGCAGATCAACGCGGACTTCCGCCGGGGAGACAGAGCCACTGCAGATGCCGAACACCGGAATCGGCGGAAGCTCGAGGAGCTTTTGGATTTTTCGACCTTCTGGGGAATGCGCTGCCGTAGGTCGTGGAAGGAGAAAAAGCCACTGCGACGAGACTTCTGCCGTTCCGGTGCCAATCCGGGTCGCTTCACCCGCCCTCGGCTCCCGCTTTCCCGTCTTTTTCCATCCGAATGATTTCTGGCAGAATCTGATGCATTCCCCGTTCACGCTGGAGTCCCCCATGCCACGTCCCGTCACCCTGTTCACCGGCCAGTGGGCCGACATGCCGCTGGAAGACCTGGCCCGCAAGGCCCGTGAGTTTGGCTACGGCGGCCTCGAACTCGCCTGCTGGGGCGACCACTTCGACGTGACGCGTGCCCTCGAAGAGAGCGGCTACTGCGCCGCCAAACGCGACACCCTCGAGCGGCATGACCTTGCCGTGTACGCCATTTCCAACCACCTCGTGGGCCAGGCCGTCTGCGACCGCATCGACGAACGGCACAAGTCGATCCTGCCGCCGCACGTGTGGGGCGACGGCAATCCGGCCGGCGTGAACAAACGGGCCGCCGAGGAGATGAAGCGCACCGCCCGCGCCGCCCAAAAGCTCGGCGTGTCGGTGGTCAACGGCTTCACAGGCTCGAGCATCTGGCATCTCCTCTATTCCTTCCCGCCCGTGACCGAATCGATGCTGAGTGCCGGGTTTCAGGAGTTCGCCGATCGCTGGCACCCGATCCTCGACGTGTTCGCGGAGTGCGGCGTGCGGTTTGCGCTCGAGGTGCACCCGACGGAAATCGCGTTCGACACGATCACGGCCCAGCGGGCACTCGAGGCGATCGGCCGCCGTGAGGAGTTCGGGTTCAACTTCGATCCAAGCCACCTCCACTGGCAGGGCGTCGATTCGGTGGAGTTCATTCGCACCTTCCATGACCGCGTCTATCACGTCCACGTGAAGGATGCCGTCACGCTGTTGAACGGACGCAACGGCATCCTCGGCAGCCACCTCAACTTCGGCGACCCACGCCGGGGCTGGGACTTCCGGTCGCCGGGCCGCGGCGGCGTGGACTTCGAGGAGATCATCCGCGCCCTCAACCAGATCGGCTACGAGGGCCCACTCTCGGTGGAGTGGGAAGATTGCGGCATGGACCGCGAGCACGGCGCGGCCGAGGCATGCGCGTTCGTGCAGCAGCTCGACTTTGCGCCGAGCAAGCGGCAGTTCGACTCTGCGTTCGCCGAGGAGAGTTGAATCACGGCCGACATGCTGACGCTGCAACGTTGCCGTGTCCTCACCCTGCTCCTGGCGGCTGCAGCGGTGCTGCTGCCTTCATGGTCACGGGCCGGGATCGCGGCCGAACCGGCGGCTGTGAAGACGGAGGCTCAACTCGACGAGGAGTGGGTGGTCGTCGTGGCCGGCCTCGTGCGTCGAGCCGAGGCCGGCGGCCACGCTGACCTCGCCGCGTTCATTCGCGACTGGCAGCTCCCCGACGAGGGCGAGCGTCAGTTCGTCCTCACCATTCCCACCCTGTCTCCCACGCCCACGCCGCCCGACTGGCTCGACACACCGGCCGAACAGTCACTCTGGGAAGACTTTCTGGCGGCGAGGCGGACCCGCGCTGCCGACACGTTCGCCCTCGCGGTGGCAGCAGCCCAGTTGCAGACCACACCGGCACGCCGCGCCGATCCAACCGCCGCCGAAAGGCCCGCGCTCGAACACCAAACGGCCGGGGCCATCCGGCTCCTCTATCGCACGCTCCGCGACGATCCCGACCACGAGCGGGCGCGGGAGGCGGGAGGCTGGGTGAAGCGGGATGGACAGTGGGTGTGGCCGGAGGCGGCGCGACGGCTCGACAAGGGAGAGGAGTATTCGCCCGAGTTTGGCTGGCTGCCACAGGGCCGACAGAAGCGCTACGCCGCCGGCGAACGCTACGCCCACGGCCGCTGGACGAAGGCCGACGCAGCACGCCGTCCGATTACGGCCCCCGGCGATATCGACAAGCAGGGCTGGAGGTTTGCCTCCGATCACTGGCAGATCACCACCACCGCCGAAGAGAAGGCTGCCGCGAGTCTGGCCGTGCAACTGGAGGAGGCCCATACCGTCTGGCTTCAGGTCTTTGGCGCATTTCAGTGCGAGCCGGCAGAGTGGGAGCAGCGACTGGAGGGCCGCGGACGACCGAAGGCCCTCGATGCCTTCGGGGCCAAGCTTGCGGCCAACCGGCAGGAATACATTCTGGCGCTCGAACCGCTCGAGCCGATGATCGCCCGCACGCAGGGCATCTACTGGACGCCCACACGCACTGCCTGGTTCTTCGAGGGCGAGGGGCAGAAACCGACGACGGTGCATCACGAGGCCGCGCACCAACTGTTTGCCGAGAAGCGTCGCACGAGCCCGCTCGCTGGTGAGCGATGCGGCTTCTGGGCGATCGAGGCGGCTGCCTGCTACCTGGAGAGTCTGGAGCCGACACCGTGGGGCTGGACCGTGGGCGGCCGCGAGGCAGGGCGGGCTCCCGCAGCACGTGAACGGCTGCTCGACGACGGCTTTCATGTGCCGCTGGCCGAACTCACGGCACTGGGTCGACGCGGTTTCCAAGCCGACGACCGCCTGCCGCAGATCTACAGCGAAATCTCCGGCCTCGCCGACTTCTTCATGAACGGGCAGCGGGCGCGGTACCGTGAGGCCTTCGTCGAGTATCTCGCCCGCATCTACACCGGCACGGTCGACGCCGACACGCTGGCCCGCCTCTGCCGGAAGAGCTACGCCGATCTGGACGACGAGTATCGGCACCATATGGCCAGATGACGCCCGCGTTGACGGCGATTCCTGCGGGCTTCTACACTTCTCCCGACTTACCAACGCATCTTTTGGAGAAGACCGTCTCATGGCTGCCCCCTCCGCCCCCGCCGCGGGCACGTCCCACGCCACCGACGTCGACCGCCTCGCGATCGACACGATCCGCACCCTCTCGATGGACGCGGTCGAGGCCGCCAAGAGCGGCCATCCCGGCACGCCCATGGCGCTGGCGCCCGTGGCCTACACCGTGTGGACCGATTTTCTGCGGTACGACCCGGCCGATCCCCTCTGGCCCAACCGCGACCGCTTCGTGCTCTCCTGCGGCCACGCGTCGATGCTGCTCTATTCGCTCATTCATCTGGCCGGCATCCGCCGGGCAGCAGCCCATGCCCAAACGCATGGTGGTGCCGGGAGCAGCTCTGTCAGCGAGCCGGCCGTGTCGCTCGAATCGATCAAGAAGTTTCGCCAATTGGACAGCGTCTGCGCGGGCCATCCCGAGCACCACATGACCTCCGGCATCGAGACAACCACCGGCCCGCTCGGACAGGGCTGCGGCAACTCCGTCGGCATGGCGATGGCGTCACGCTGGCTGGCCGCCCACTACAACACGCCCGGCCACGTGGTCTTCGACTACGACACCTACGTACTCTGCAGCGACGGCGACCTGATGGAGGGAGTGGCCACGGAAGCCGCCTCCATCGCCGGCCACCTCGGCCTCGCGAATCTCTGTTGGATCTACGACGACAACTCGATCACGATCGAGGGGGAGACCCATCTCGCCTTCAGCGAGAACGTCGCGAAGAAGTTCGAGGGGATGGGCTGGCGGGTCGAACACGTGGCCGACGCCAACGATACGGCCGCCCTCAAGCAGGCCCTGCAGGCTTTTCAGAGCGAGCAGCACAAGCCGACGCTCGTGATTGTGAAGAGCGTGATCGGCTTCGGTGCGCCGAAGAAGGCAGGGTCGCACGAGTCGCACGGCGCGCCTCTGGGCGCGGACGAGATCAAGGGGGCCAAAGCGGCCTATGGCTGGCCGGTCGACGCCCAGTTCCTGGTGCCTTCCGAAGTGCCGGAGCGATTCGCCAGGACGATGGGCGACCGCGGCCGCAAGGCCCGCGAGGCATGGCAGAAGACGGTGGCCGACCAGGCCAAGGCGCACGCCGCGGTGGCGACGGAACTGGCAGCCTTCCTCGCCGGCCATGCGCCCGCGGGCTGGGACTCGGCGATCCCGTGCTTCCCCGCCGATGCCAAGGGGCTCGCCAGCCGCGTGTCGAGCGGCTAGGTGATCCAGGCCCTCAGCGGCGCCATCCCGTGGTTCCTCGGCGGTTCGGCCGACCTGGCGCCGTCGACGATGACGCTCGTGCCGGGGGCCGGCGACTTTGGTCACGGCTCCTTCTCCGGCCGCAACTTCCACTTCGGCATTCGCGAACATGGCATGGCCTCGGCCTGCAATGGCATGGCGCTCTCCGGCCTGCGACCCTACTGCGCCACCTTCTTTGTTTTCTTTGACTACCTCAAGCCGGCCCTGCGTCTCTCCGCGATCGGCAACCTGGGCGTGATCTACGTGCTCACGCACGACTCCATCGGTCTGGGCGAGGATGGCCCGACACACCAGCCGATCGAGCAACTCGCCAGCGCCCGTGCCGTGCCCGGCCTGAGCGTGTTCCGACCGGCTGACGCCAATGAGGTGGCGGAGACCTACCGTGAGGTCATCCGGCAGGCCGACCGCCCCGCGGTGATCGTGCTCTCCCGGCAGAACCTCCCCACGCTCGATCGCGGCGCCTATGGCTCGGCGGCGGGCGTCGCCAAGGGTGCCTACGTGCTGAAGGACGCCGCCGACGGCAAGCCGCAGTGCATCCTGATCGGCACCGGCAGCGAGGTGCAACTCTGCCTCGAGGCCGCCGAGAAGCTGGCCGCCGAGGGCGTGCAGGCCCGCGTCGTGAGCATGCCGAGCTGGGATCATTTCGAGACGCAGGACGAGGCCTACCGGGAGAGCGTGCTCCCCAAGGCCGTCACTGCACGGGTCGCCTGCGAGGCTGCCTGCGGCTTTGGGTGGGATCGCTGGATCGGCCCGCGGGGCCGGTTCGTCGGCATGACGAGCTTCGGCGCATCGGGCCCTGCCCCGGCGCTCTACAAGCACTTCGGCATCACGGCCGAGGCGATCGCCGCCGCCGCAAAGCAGTCGATCGCAGCCAAGTAGCTTCAACCTCTACGGCTGGTCTTCCGAGTCGCCGATGACGGCGTCTTCTTCATCGATGCCGGCGGCAACGTTGCCGTCGTGATTCTTGAAGAGATGGTCGTCGCGATGCAGGTCTGTCGGTGCGACTCGCTTCACGTGGCCATCTTCGTAGAGCACGTGATGGATGCCGTCGGGATGGTTGCTGCTCCGCTCGCCCCCTTCATTCGGGGCATCCGCCATGAGCGGATGATGGGCACGGCGGCGGTCGAGATTCGGCTGCAGCGTGCCCGAAGCATCACGATGGCCGAGCGTGTAGCCGAAGTCGCCCCCCATCGTCCTCACCATTTCCTCGAACTGTGGCTTACCGACGGCCGCGTTGAGTTCCTCCAGCGTCGGCACTCGGAAGGTGCCGCTTTTGGAAAGCGCCGTATCGGGACAGATGAGCGTGCCGTCGTCGGCCCCAAGTCGCTGCTCCGAGACGAGCGTGGGGGCATAGAGTCCGGCCCGTGACAGCGGCCCTGAACCGGGCGGCGTGGGGAAGACCCGATGGGCATCGGCGTAGCCCTGAAGCGCGCCCGAGGTCTTGAGCAGATTCCGCTCCGCCCGCCGTGCGCGGGCCTGTCCGATCGAATCGAGCAGCAGCGGCGCCACGAGCACGCAGGCCGCGAGCGCCGTAGCGGCCACGATGACGCGATCGATCCAGGCACGCGAACCGCTTGGCCGCGAGGCCGCATCCTCCGCTGAGAGGACCCGCGGCATCGGAAGCGTGCGGTCGGCTGCTGCCTTGGCTGCTGCTTCCTGCTCAACGATGAACCGCATCGTGCGGCCTGCCAGGCCTGCCGGCGCCGGCAGCACGTCGCGATCACCCGCCAGCGGTTTGAGCGCCAGTCGCAACCGCTCAAAATCGTTGCGCAGCCCAGATCCGCTGTGCGGATCGGCCAACGCTATCTCAATCGCTTTCGACTCGGAGGGCTCGAGGGCCCCCAGGAGGTGGCCAACAAGGTCTTCTCGCATGACAAATACTCACATCATTCGTGATTCACGACGAACCGTCAGTGGGGCGTCAGGTTCGTTTTCATCGCATTCATTCAATCCGGTCCCCCAACGCCATGGCCGCTTTCCTGCCACGATTCGTTGAGTTTGAGCAGGGCGGCATGCAACCGGCTCTTCACGGTTCCCACCGGAATGCCGAGCACATCCGCCGCCTCACGATACTTCATGCCTTGGTGGTAAACGAGAATGAGTGCGCTCTTGAGCGGGTCGGCGAGTTCATCGACCGCCGACCGTACCCAGTTCTTCGCCTCCTCATTCTCCATCTTTTGATCGGCTGTCTGCTCGTTCCCCGACAGCATCTCTACGAGCGAACCGATGTCATCGTCGCCACCCGTGCGATGATCGAGGCTCACCATCCGGTGACGACGATTGCGACGCTGGGCATCGATGGCCTGATTGGTTGCGATCGTGTAGAGCCAGGGGCGAAACCGCCGGCCGTCCTCGAAATTCTCCCGCTTCAGGTGGACCTGTAAAAACGTTGCCTGAAACACATCCTCCGCCATCTCCGCACTGCCGAGGTAGCGTCGCAGGTAGCTGAACAATTCGTGTTCGTAGCGGTGAACGAGCGACTCAAATGCGGCCGCATCGTCCCCTGCCCGAACCCGACCAAACAGTTCCTCATCGGTCGTCCCTGCCCCCAACCCCGAGGGTTGCGTCAACGGTTCGACTGCCGATCCGCCGCCGGACCGGTTGTCGTGCCCTGAACTGGAGTGGGACTCGTGCAAATCCATCTGTCCTACGCGGGCACAACGGGAAAAGTTCGCGGGGAAAACCCCGACGCCGAAAGATCGCTCGGCGACCCCACAGAGGTCGCCCGCCCAGACCGGAGTATAGCCACCGGGATGGGGGTGCGGGGAATTTTCGCCACCACCGGACAGGCTTCCAAGGAGGCGATGTGGCCGACTCGATTTGACTTTTCCGGCTGCTCTTCCGACATTCCGGCACGGCCGCGGCGGCTCCATCGGCCTGCACCACTCACGGCCCCGCACGCAAGGCCCGGCACGGACACGCCCCATGGCACAACGCCCGCTCCCCTCCCCGACAACGGCCTACCACTGGGCCACCCCCGGCGATATCAACGCCTTTTTTGGCCTGTCGCTCGACAATCTCGCCGACCTGGTGCTGGCGGTGTCCCTCCTGGCCGCCGTCTTCGATTATCCGGCCCAGTTCGCCCTTTCCCACTTCGTGCCGGGGACGGCGGTGGGTGTGGTGGTGGGCGACCTCATCTTCACCTGGATGGCCTTCCGGCTGGCGCGGCGAACAGGCCGTTCCGACATCACCGCCATGCCGCTGGGGCTCGACACACCGAGCACGTTCGGAATGGTCTTCTTCGTGCTCGGCCCGGCCTACGCGGCGTCGCTGGCCGGCGGTATGGAACGAGAGGCCGCCGCCCGCCATGCCTGGCACGTCGGCATGTGTGCGATCGTCGCCAGCGGGATTTTCAAGGTGCTCTGCAGCTTCGTCGCGGGTTCCATCCGCCGGCTCGTACCCCGCGCGGGCCTACTCGGCAGCCTCGCGGCCATTGCCCTGGCCTTGATCACGTTCCTGCCGCTTCTGGAAATCTTCGAATCGCCGCTCGTGGGCCTCGCCTCACTGGGCATCGTGCTGGCGGCGCTGACGGCGCGGATTCCGTTTCCGGCACGGATCCCCGGCGCGTTGGCCGCCCTCTTGGTCGGTGGCGTGATCCATGCGATCGGCACCGCCACCGGCTGGATCCCCGCGAGTGCCGCGCATGCCGCGATCGACCCCCGGGCCGCGCTCTGGCCGGTGGAATGGCTGTCGGCCCTGAGACTGGAGTGGCTGGAGGCCTGGAGCGACACCGTGAAATATCTGCCGATCGTGATCCCCTTCGCACTCGGCACGGTGGTCGGGGGGATCGACTGCACCGAAAGCGCCGCGGCGGCCGGTGATGAATACGACACCGGCTCCATCATCGGCGTCGAGGGGATCGCAACGATCGTCGCCGGTGCATGCGGTGGCGTGATCCAGACCACGCCCTACATAGGCCACCCCGCCTACAAGGCGATGGGGGGCCGCGCGGCCTACACACTCGCCACGGCGATCTTCATCGGCGTTGCCGGCCTCACCGGCACCTTCGCCTACCTCTACCAGGCGATTCCCGGCCCGGCGATCCTGCCGATCCTCGTCTTCATCGGCCTGGAGATCACGGCCCAGAGTTTCCATGCCACGCCGCAGCGACACTATCCTGCGGTGGCGATCGCCTGCGTGCCGGCGCTCGCCGCGCTTGTGACGATCCAGGCAGACAAGCTGCTCGCCGCAGGGGCCGTGCCGACCGGCTCGCTGGCCCGTGAACTCTTCTCGATCCGGCTCCTCTCCTCGGGCTTCATCGTCACGAGCCTGCTCTGGGCTGGCATGCTGGCGGCGCTCATCGACCGGAAACTTCTCGTGGCCGCCGGCTGGTGTCTGGCCGCCGCTGCCTGCACGCTCTGCGGCGTGATTCATTCCCCGTTTCCAGACGGCCGGCTCTTCCTGCCATGGGACATCGGACAGCTTCCTGCCGAGGCTGTCGGCCGAGGCCCGGTCACGCTCACGGCGGCCTACGCCCTGCTGGCCGCGCTCTTCGCGGCCTGGCACGCATGGCTCACTGGAAATCACTCGAGGCCGTAGGCGCCTGCCATCGGGATGTCGAGGCCGGTGCGACTGGCGAACTGCGTCCGCGAGAGGAACCGCGGCTCGAGGTTGAAGGTCACGCCCACGTTGTTGCGGCTGTAGTCGACGTTGAAACCAAACGTCATCAGGAACGACTCGCCAATCCGCACAAGCTGGAAATTCTGTCCGATGTTCATCCCCTTGAGGTTGAGCGCCGTGCCGAAGGAGCTCGCCCACTTGGGGCTCATGCGGTAGGTGTAGGAGCCGGTGAGCACGCTGGCATCGATCGGGCCGCCGAATTCATTGAAGCCTATATAGAAGCTGCCGCGGGGCGTGCGGTTCAACAGCGCGCCGAAGGTGTAGAGCTGCTGGCCGCCGGTGAAGAAGTCGACGTCGGCGGTCGAGAGCAGCGTGGTACGGTCGCCCACGTGCCAACGGAAGTCATACTGCCAGAGGCCGAGCGTCTGGCCGAAGTTCTGGCTCGTCGTCGGGAAGAGTTCGCCGTCGACGTCGAAGACGATCCAGTCGATGATCCGGCGGTTGCCCATCGGACCACGCTTTGTCTGCCACCGCTGCCTGGCCCCCAGCCGGAAGACCGTCAGGTCGTTGGCAATCTCCGTCGGGCCGGTCACCCAGCCGCCCATGCCGCGGCGGACGGCGTAGGTCCGTGGGTCGTATTTATTGCTCGGCCCGAAGACATACGGCGATCCCAGCGGCGTGGCCTGGCCCGGAATGGCGTTGTAGTCCCAGTAGGGGATGTTGCGGCGGTACTGGTTGATCGTGTCGTCGTCGATCTGATCGTAGAGAGGAAACTGCGTGATGCTCTGCGTGCTGTTGGCATAGGAGAACTCCGCCTCCCAGACCACCTTGTGGGCGAGGCCGTGCACGTTCCAGAGCTGGCTCTCCACCGAGTTGTCCGTCGTCCACATCGGCAGCGTGGAACGGACGCCGACCTGCCCGTAGGCCCGATCGATCGGTGACTGCGAAAGGTCCTGACCCCAGTGGGCCAGTTCGCCGAGGGCATAGGGAACGATCTTCACCACACCCGCCTGGAAGGGCATGTCGATCTCCTGCCGCGTCGCCAGCCGCTCACCGATGACGTTGTTTTCGTAGGGAAGCGTCGTCCAAATACTCGAACCCTGCCCCGCGGTCGGCGTCTGCGGCAGGTTCTGCCGCACGTACGACACGCCCGAGTGCTGATACCACGTCAATGAGTCCCGCGCCAGCGGTTGGCCCAGCCAGTAGTGGTCGAGCCGCGGCCACCATTCGCTCTGCGTGAAGAATGGGTTGACGCGGACGCTCGTCAGCAGCCGCAGTTCGCGATTCTCGATCGGCCTGCGCAGATCGAGCCAGGTGCGTTGCTCGTAGCCTTCCTCCCACTCCGCCTCGTAGTATTCCTCGAGGAAGTTCATGTCACTGATCCAGCCGGCCGTGCCGCGGGCCTGCCAGCCGCCGAAGAAGCTCTCGGTGCTGCCGCCGAGATCCTGCCGGTGCCGCCAGAACGAACGGCCGCGGAACGTGCGGTTTGGATAGCCGGGATAGGTGAACGTGCGGCGGTTCAAGCCGAGGTTGTCCTGGCCCACGTCGCCGATGAACCAGGCGTCAAGGTCGCCGCTGGCGGGTCCGCCGAAGCCGAGGAAGTCGGGCCGGTTGTAGAGCAGCGACGTGCCGCCGCCGGGGCCGCGGAGGCTCAGGTAGTCGATGTCGAAGTCCCAGTCGACGCCGTCCGGCGGCCGCTGGATGCCGAACACCTGAAAGGCGTCCCAACTGGTGAGCAGCTGCGTGCCAAAGATGCGGTCGTTCTTGACCTGCGCGTTGTTGATGTAGAAGGTCGGCTTCTTCGCATTGGTCGCCATCACCGGCCACCAGAGCACCGGCACGCCGCCGACCGTGAACGTGTTGCTGCGGCTGGTGATGAACTGCTGGTGCTCGACGATCGGCTCGCCCGTGACGGGATCGATCGCCCGCTGGCCGCCGGGCCCCGCCAGCGGCACCTGCTCGTCGTTGAACTCGAGTTCACGGGAGCGGAACTCCCAGCCAGGCACCCCCAAGCGGCTCGAGGTGAGGCCGGTTCTCTGGGCGACGAACCGGCTGCGGTCGACCTGCCGCAACACATCCGCCCGCAGTCGCACCACGCCGGAATAGTTGTCGACCGGGGTGAGCACCGTGGCACCGGTGATCACGCCGCTGGACCGGGGCACGTCGTAGAACATGCTCACCGCCTCGACGACCCGCTGCCCCTGGCGGAAGACGACGTTCCCCTCCATGTAGAGCTCGAGCGGCACATCGCCGGCCTGGGCGGCGTTGCCTTCGAGGTCGGGCTGCGACTGACCGCGGGTCCAGATCACGAGACGGTCGGCGGAGATATCGAGTGGCCCGGCCGGATCGACGCCGTCCACGACGAGGTTCACACCCGACGTGATCACCGCCACCCACTCGTTGCCCGCCGGACTGGGGAACCAGCGGATGTTGAGAGGCACGCTCGACCGCGGGAAGGCCCGCAGCCGTCGGGCGGTCGTGGCGGTGCTCACCTGCGGCACCGGAGCCGCGCCGAATTCGCTGAACTGCGCCCGCTGGATCGGTTCCTCGGCCGCGGCATCGGACTCGGCGTCGGCGTTGTACGCGACCGGCACGACACGATCGGCGGGCGCATCGTAGATCGGCGGCGTGCCCGCTGTGGGCACGATGCTGGCAAACTCGAGGGTCGGCTCTCGCTGCATCCAGAAGCGGCCGGTCCAACGCGGACCGCGGACGGTCGTCGCGGCGGCATCGGCAGTGGCGGTTCCTGATCGCACCGACACATTCCCCGCCATGCGGACAAGCATGCTGCGAACGGCCGGTCGTTGCGTCTCCTCCTCGTCACCGGATTCGCTGTCGATCGATGCCGCAGGCTCCTGTTCGATCCACACCACCGCCTCGTGGGCCAGCGCCTCCATCGCTCCCTGCGTGATCCGCACGCCGCCAGTGAGATGCCAGACGTCGTATGAGCCCTCCGTCCACCGCGCGGCCTGTGTGGCGTTGATCGTGGCCTGCTCTCGCGGATCGGCCGATGGCACCTCGATTCTTCCCGCCTCGGCGATTGCCGCTGCCAGCCCACGGGCAGGCAGCGAGGCGAGCGCACCGGCGGTGGCGGTTTCCTTGAGCGGCTGCACGGCGACAGGCGGCTGTGCCGCGGCCTGTCGCATGGCGATGAACGTCACACCGGCCGCGAGCACGCATGCCATCAGCAACCGACACACGCCAAGTCGCAGGCGCGCAGACTCTCCGCGCGACGGAGCGTGAGCCCGATGTCGCGAGGGCGCAGCGGTGGCGTGGTTGAGCGGGAGCAACACGCGTGAAAGAGCGTCTCTGGGGGTCGGAAACGAGCCGATTGACAAAAAGCGCGGGACTATAGGAGTGCCTGCGCCGACGGGTCAAGGCGTTGCCGCCGCAGTTCAGGCTTCGCAAGTCGTGGCTGCCAAGGGGGTTACCGACGTGCACGGCCCCGCCGAACTCAGACCGCGGGCCAGTTGCAGCCGAGTCGTTCCGCAACGCCCTGCCGCCACAAGCCACGCAGCATGGGGAATCCGGGGAACGACCATTCTGGCAACCCAGGCAAGCTTCAGCCTCGCGCCACCTTCCCAGCCTGCTTCTTCCCGCCGCGGTACCATACTCCTCAGGACTGCGTGGATCGCTCTCTGCCCGCCGCTCCGACGGGTTGCCCGCGCCGCCCTGCCCCCGCCCTTCGCCCTCCATTTCCACGCACACGCGAGAATCTCGATCAATGCGAGCGGTTCCCGATCGTGTCGCCAGTTGGCTGGTCCGTCACCGCACGCCGCTGGCCTGCCTGGCGGTGGTGGTCACGATCCTGTCGGTGGCGGAGTCGCGGCGACTCGAATTCGTCCGTTCGATCGACACGATGTTCGACCGCACCGATCCGGCGCTGGTGCCATACCGTCGAATGATTCGCGCGTTTGGTTCGAGCGAAGTGGTGCTGGCGGCATACGACGACCCAGAACTCTTCTCCACGGCGGGCATCGAACGGCTCCGCACGCTCACCGACACGCTCGCTGCGCTCCCGGGCATCGCCTCGGCCACGAGCCTCGCCGATACGCCGCTGGGCAACCGCATCATTGAGATCGAAACAAGCCCCGCGGCGCGGAGGCTCGTCGAACTCCTGGAAGGGTATGCCGTCGGCACCGACCACCGCACCGCGGCGGTCGTCTGCGTGCTGAAGTCTCCGGCTGCGGACTCTCGCGACACGTCTCCGCAAGCGACTCCACTGCCGCAGGCTGACTTTCGCGCCGATGCGATCGACCGCCTCCGCGCCGTCATGGCCGACCTGCCCGCGGGCACCGTCGCAGGCGAGCCGGTGATGCTCCGCGACGGGTTCGCGATGCTGAAGCGTGACGGCAATCTCCTGGGCACGGCCAGCGCGGTCCTGGCCGGCGCGGTCCTGCTCGCCTCCTTCCGCAGCCTCCGCTGGCTCGTGGTACCGCTGGCGGTCGTGCTCCTGGCACTCTGGAGCACGCGGGGCGTGCTGGCCGTGATCGGCCTCAAGCTGACGATGGTCTCCACCATGCTCTCGGCGATGGTCACGGTGGTGGCGATCGCCACCGTCGTACACGTGATCGTGGAGTTTCGGCGGCAGCGGGAGGAGGGCCTGCCCCCCGCTGTGGCGCTCGAACGCACCATCTCGATCCTGTTCTGGCCGGTGGTCGGCTCGATCGCCACCGACGTGATCGGCTTCGGGTCGCTCATCGCCAGCCGTGTCGGACCGGTGCATGACTTCGGGATCATGACGAGTGTGGGTGCGGTGATGGTGCTTGTTGCGACGGCGCTCGTCGTGCCATTTCTGGCGCTGTGGGGACGGTTCGACGCCGATCCACAGCGGGCCTGGGGCGAGGGCGTGCTCGAACTCGGACTCGACGGGCTCGTGCGGCGGATCGTGCGGCATCCCGGCCCGATCCTGCTCGGGTCGACGCTGCTGGTAGCCGCTGCGGTGGCGGGCATGCGGTGGCTGGAGGTGGAGACCGATTTCACCCGGAACTTCCGCCGGTCGAGCCCGGTGGTTGCCTCCTATGACATGATCGAGACTCGCCTGGGAGGGGCCGGCGTGTGGGACGTGCTCCTGCCCGCGGGCGAAGCGATCGATGGGAAGCTGCTCGGCGACATGGCCCGGCTGGAGCACCGGCTGCGGACCGAAGTCACGATTCCCGATCGTGACGGGCGAGCGGTGCCCGCCCTGACCAAGGTCATGAGTCTGGCCGATGTGATGGCAGCTGTGTCGCCGATTTCGCTTGAGCGACTGCAGAGCACGCGGGTGGGCAGTTGGCTTGTGACCGGCGCGATCGAGATGATTCAGCAACAGGTGCCGCAGTTGAGCCGCACATTCATCGGTCGCGATCCCGAAGACGGCTCGACCTGGCTGCGGGTGATGCTGCGAGCCCACGAGCGGCAGCCAACGCCGCAGAAACGGGCGATCATCGAACAGGTCAACCGGATCGTGGCCGAGGAGTTTCCGGCCCGGGCCGGCCGGCCGGCCGGTGCGGTGACCGGCTTCTTCGTGCTCCTGTCGCAGTTGGTGGATCGCATGCTCTCGGACCAGTGGCTGACGTTCCTGCTGGCCGCGGCGGGGATTTTTCTGCTCCTGGCCGTCAGCTTTCGCAGCCTGCTGGTGGCGACGGTGGCGCTGGTGCCCAATGCCCTGCCGATCTTCGTAGTGCTCGGCCTGCTGGGCTGGGCCGGCGAGCGGATCAACATGGGCACGGCGATGATCGCCGCGGTGTCGATGGGCCTCTCGGTCGACAGTTCGATCCACTACCTCGCGGCCTTCCGCCGCCGGCTCGCGGCGGGGCAGCCGATCGCCGCAGCAATCGAGACCGCTCACCAGACCGCCGGCCGGGCGATGATCTTCTCCACGCTCGCGCTCGTGATCGGATTTCTCGCGCTCACCACCAGCGGGTTCATCCCCACGGTGTCGTTCGGGGCACTCTCCTGCCTCACGCTCACCGGTGGCCTGCTCGGCAACCTCGTCGTGCTCCCGGTGCTGCTCTCGCTGCTGGGCCCATGGCTCGCCCAGGGATGTCGAACCGCCACAAACACGCTACATTCGTCCCTTCCGTCCACCGCAGCCAGGAGCCTCTCATGACCCACGAGTTTTCCCACCTCCTCGCCGGCGGCGCCGCCGGTGGCATCGTCGCGGATCCGACCGCGAGGCCCGAAGCGATCGAAGCCGATGCGATCGTGACGTTTCTCACCGAGGGGGGCATCGGCTCCGGCGGCGTCGCCGAGATCGACCGAGCGACCGGTGGGCTCCTCTCAAGGCTGGCTGCCGCCGGGGAAATCACCGGCAAGCGGTATGAGTGCGTGCCGATCCTCGCGGCTCCCGGACTCAAGGCCGGCCAACTCGTGGTGGTTGGCCTCGGCAAACGCGAAGATCTCGACGCCGGCGTGCTCTACCGCGCGGCGGCGACAGCCTCGAAGCATCTCGCCGGGCGGCGCCGGTCGAAGGTCGCGTTCGTCGGCGATGGCTCCTGGACAACCCGACAGACGGAGCAGGCCGTGGCGGGGGCGGTAGTCGGCATGGTGGGGCAGGATCTCTACCGCGCCGAGAAGAAACGCACCCGCTTTGGCAGCACCGTCTGGCTGGTGGCGGCGGCCGAGGCCGTCGCCCACGGGGTGGTGATCAGCGAGGGCGTGAATCTGGCGCGACGACTGGTCAACATGCCGCCCGACGATCTCTACCCGCAGACCTTTGCCGAGGAGGCGGCGGCCGTGGCCGGCCGCACCGGTATGGAGATCGAGATCTGGGACGAGGAGCAACTGGCGCGGGAACGCTGCCACGCGATCCTCGCAGTCGGCCGCGGCTCGTGCCGTGCGCCCAGGCTCGTGATCCTCCGCTACCGTGGGCCGGGCGTCAGCGACGGCCAGCCCGACATTGCCTTGGTCGGCAAGGGCGTGACCTTCGATTCGGGAGGCCTCTCGCTCAAGCCCTCCGATTCGATGCTCACCATGAAATGCGACATGTCCGGAGGGGCCGCCATGCTGGCGGCGGCGGCGACGATCGCCGCGCTCAAACTACCGGTCAACCTGGTGGCCGCGATCGGCCTCGTGGAAAACATGACCGGCCCTGCCGCCTACAAGCTCGGCGACGTGATCACGGCCCGAAGCGGCACGACGATCGAGGTGCACAACACCGACGCCGAGGGGCGGATCGTGCTGGCCGATGTGCTCGACGTGGTCTGCGGCTTCAAGCCGAAGCGGATCATCGACGCAGCGACGCTCACGGGCGCTTGCATGGTGGCACTCGGCCATGACGTCGCCGGGCTCTTCACCAACGATCAGCCCTGCTGCGACGATCTCGCCCGGGCGTCTCGCGCCGTTGGCGAGCCCGTCTGGCAGCTGCCGATGTATGCGGACTACGACGACCAGATCAGGAGCGAGGTCGCCGACATCAAGAACGTCGGCGACGGCCGCTGGGGGGGCGCCATCACGGCGGCGAAGTTCCTCGAGCGGTTCGTGGGCGGCATCCCCTGGACCCACGTCGACATCGCCGGCCCGGCGTTTGCCGAGAAGCCCCGCCCATGGATCGACGGCGGCGGCACAGGCACGCTCGTGCGGCCGCTGGTGGAACTCATCCGCGGCCCGGAGTGAGGGCCGGCCATACTACGGAGAACATCCGATAGTTGACACTTTTCCCTCACGAGTTGGCCGCGGTTCGGGGCTGGCCGGACCCCATCGCCGGACGTTCGCTACGGGCATCCTGCCCTTCGCTCACTCGATGCTGACTGCGCTCCGGCATCCTGCCTGCGCTGGTCAGCAACGCCGGCTCTCGGGGCCCGGCCAGCCCCTCACGGATTCTGCATTCGAAACCGGCAACTCCACCGTGCTCGGGGTCATACAAGCCCCCGGCGTGAGCCGGGGGATATGCTCTTCGCGAACGTCCGGCGACGGGGCATGGGCAGCCCTGAACCGTCGCCCCTAGAGCAGCGTGCCGAGTTCGTCGACGAGTTCGCCGAACCGTGAGAGAGCGGTCGCCACCGGCTCAGGCTTCTCGAGATCGACGCCGGCGTCGCGGAGAAGGTCGAGCGGCCACTTGGAGCAGCCGCCCTTGAGAAACGTCAAATAGGCTTCCAGTTCCTTCGCGCCTCCCTCTGCCACCCGCTTGGCGAGCGTGATCGCCGCCGACAGTCCGGTGGCGTACTTGTAGACATAGAAGGCGTTGTAGAAGTGCGGGATGCGGAGGCACTCCAGCTCCAGCTGCTTGTCGACGACAAACCGCGGCCCGAAGTAGGCGTCGAGCAGCTCGCGGTAGATGCCTCTGAGACGTTCGAGCGTCAGCGGCTCGCCCGCTTCGGCCGAGGCGTGGCTCTTCCGCTCGAACTCGGCAAACATCGTCTGCCGCACGATCGTGGCGCGGATGGAGTCGATCTCCCGCGCGATGATCGCGGCACGTTCCTTCGGCGAAGTCGCCCGCTCGAGCAACAGTCGCGTCAGCAGCTGCTCGTTGAAGGTGCTGGCCACCTCCGCCACGAAGATCGTGTAGCCGGAGTAGTGGTAGGGCTGGGCCTCGGCAGAATACCGTGTGTGCATCGAGTGGCCCGCCTCGTGAGCCAGCGTGAACACGTGCTCGATCGCCTCCTCCTGAAAGTTCATCAGGATGTAGGGATCGGAGTCGTAGGTGCCGGAGCTGAAGGCCCCCGACTGCTTGCCGGCGTTGGGATACCTGTCACACCAGCGGCCCATGAGCCCCCGTTCCAACTGCGTGCTGTAATCAGCCCCCAGCGGCGCGAGCGACTCGACCACGACCTTCACCGCGTCGTTCCAGGAGTGCCGTTTCTCGAGTTCGGGCACGAGCGGCACGTAGCAGTCGTAGTGGTGGATCTCGTCGAGCCCGAGGATCCGTTTCCGCAGGTCGTAGTAGCGGTGGACGGCCGGCAGGTGCGCGTGCACCGCCGCGATGAGCTGGTCGTAGACGGCGATCGGCACGTTATCGGCAAACAGGGCCGCCTCGACGGCGCTTGGATACCGCCGCACCTTCGCCGCATACGCGTCGCGTTCGTTGGAGCCGGAGAGCGTGGCGGCCAGCGTGTTGGCGTGGGCCTCATACTGCGCGTAGTACTGATGGAAGGCCGTCCGTCGCACCTCCCGCGACGTGTCGTGCAGGAGGGTCACGAACGTCGCGTTCGACAGTTCCACCTGCTCGCCCGTGCCAGTGGACATGCTGCCGAACTTCATGTCGGCATCGGTGAGCTGGCGAAACACCTTCGCGGCCGTGCCGGCGAAGCTCCCTTGCATCGCCAGGAGTTTTTCCTCAGGCTCCGAAAGCACATGCGGCCGCGTGCGGGTGAGGCGTTCGAGCAGGAGCTCGTAGGGGGCGAGCACCGGCAGCTTCATCCACGCGGAGAGCGTGGCCGGCGGAATCGCCATGATCTCGGGCCGAATGAAGCTGGCCTTCTCGCCCGCGAGCGTGGCGACGTGCTGAAAGCGGCCGGTCATCCGCTGCGGATCGGCAGCCGCCTGATCCTCGCTGGCCCGCAGGTGGGCATAGGTGCCGAGCCTGTCGCCCTCACGGTCGACGGCAAGGTCGTACTCGAGGCACTCCGCGAGCCGCTCGGCCGATGAGCCGAGCGTGCCGGCAAACGCCGCGAACCCCGGAATCCGCTTTTCCCACTCCGCGAGCGCCGCATCCCACTCCGCGTCGGACGAAAACAGGCTCTTCAGGTCCCACGTATCCCCGACGGCCACGTCGCCCCGCGCCGGCAGTTTCTTCACCGCACCACTCGCTTCAGCCATGCTTGGTCTCCTTCATTGATGATCGCAAAACATACCACGGGCCGCGGGCAGCCCCGAACCGCGTGCATCAGAAATCCCCCGGCTCACGCCGGGGGCTTGTATGGGAATCGGCATCATCCGTGAGGGGCTGCCCATGTCCCGAGAGCCGGCGTTGCTCGGGCACCGATCCGTCTCAGCGGATTGGTCGTCGTAGGCAGGATGCCGGAGCGCAGTCAGCATCGAGTGAGCGAAGGCCATGGATGGCCGTAGCGAGCGTCCGGCGACGGGGCATGGGCAGCCCCGAACCATGGCGGCGGGCGACCTCACAACCTCCACACCGCACTGCCCCAGGCAAGGCCGCCGCCGAAGCCGCAAACCACGATCGTACTGCCCGGTCCGATCCGGCCCGAGCGCCAGGCTTCGTCCATCGCCAGCGGGATCGATCCGCTCGACGTGTTGCCATAGCGGTCGAGATTCACCAGAAACCGGTCGGTGGGGATGCCGAGCGACTCACGAACCCCCTCGATGATCCGCGCGTTCGCCTGATGGAGCACGAAGAGATCGATCGCTTCCATCGCCACGCCCGACCGTTCGACAACCTGCCGGATGTTTTCCTCGGCGAGCCGGATCGCCCACTTGAACACTGCGCGGCCGTCCATCTTCATGAACTGTTGCCGTTGGGCCAGGCCCTCCGCCGTCACCGGCTGCCGCGAGCCGCTCATCGGGCAGGCGAGCAGTCCGGCACCACGACCGTCGGAACCGAGCGAAAAGGCGAGCAGGCCATGCTCCCGCCCCGAGGCTTCGGGTGGCGACGCCTCGAGCAGCACCGCCCCGGCGCCGTCGCCAAAGAGGGGCCAGGTCTTGATGTCCTCGGGATCGACGACGCGGGAGTTCGTGTCGGCGCCGGCCACGAGCGACAGCCGGCTCGAGCCGGCGGCGATGAAGTTGGCGGCGGTCACCAGGGCGTAGGCAAAGCCCGCGCAGGCGGCGGTCACGTCCATCGCCGGCGCGTCGAGCCCAAGCTTCTCCTGCACGATGCAGGCCGTGGACGGAATGCTCATGTCGGGCGTGAACGTGCCGAGGACGAGCAGGTCGACCGCCGCAGGATCGGCCCCCGCATGGGCGATCGCCGCCCGGCAGGCTTCGGCGGCCAGATCGCTCGTGGCCATCTCCGGCGGGGCGTGCCGCCGCTCGTGGATGCCCGAGCGGGCGACGATCCACTCGGGATCACAGCCAAGGCGGGCCAGATCGGCATTGGTCACGACATGCGATGGCACGCTGCTGCCGATGCCCGCCAGTCGAAAGCCCACGGCCCGCCCGAATCGGGAAGGCCTGGGCGAAGTGAGAATGTCGGACATCGCGGCAGCCGCCTCAGGTCAGTTCCGTGCCGACGCCGCCGATCGACGCACATGCCGCGGCTGGATGATGTCGACGGCGAGGCCCAGTCGCTTGAGCAGCAAGATCTCGTAATAGGTCAGGTCGAACTCCCACCACTTGTGCTGCACGCTGGCGCTGGCCGGGTCGTGATGATGGTTGTTGTGCCAGCCCTCACCCGCGGCCAACAGCGCCACGAGCCAGTTGTTGCGGCTGTCCTCCCCGGTCTCGTAGGTCTGGTAGCCAAACAGGTGCGACAGCGAATTGACACTCCACGTCATGTGCCAGACGATCACCGTGCGAACGAACGCGCCCCACACCAGCCAACTCGCTCCCAACTGCACGCCGTGAGTCCAGTCGCCGCCAGAGACCCGGCCCACCACCAGTCCCGCCAGGGCGAAGATGGCCGCATGCGCCAGGTAAATCCAGAGCGTGCTCGTCGGATGCCGCTCCAAGAACCGAAAGTAGCGGTCGGCCAGGATGTCGCGGGCGTACTTGTCAAGAAAGGAGAGCGTGCGGCGATCCGGTGCCCGTCGGAACAGCCAGCCAACGTGAGACCAGCTCGCGCCATCGCGCGGCGTGTGAGGGTCTTCGGGTTCGTCGGAGTGGACATGGTGCAGCCGATGGGTGGCCACCCAGCGTGCGGGAGTGTCTTCCAGGCAGCAGAGGGCGATCGTCGCCAACGTCCGCTCAAGCCACAGCGGCACCTTGAGGCTGCGGTGGGTGAGCAGGCGGTGGTAACCGAGGTTGATGCCCATGCCGAACACATGGGTGCCGATCAACGAGATGACCACCCCCGACCAACTAAAGCACCACGGCAGCAAGGCGAACAATGCCAGCACATGCACCGTCACGATGGGGAGCAGATACTCCCAATGGACCGTGACCCATCGGATATCCGAGCCGGCCAGGCCCCGGAGAACCCCTCTCGCGGAGCTGGGCGAGGAAACCGCTTCTGCTTGGAGGCCGCCCGATGCTGGAACAGATACCGCGGAGGAGGATTGCATGGCCGGCCTGAATGCGACGTGGAGGGAACAATCGGATAGACACTGAGTATTATCGGTTTGAGAGGGGGTTCCACAAGACGACGGTACCGCAACCGGCCGCGAACGGGTTCTCGCTGCGGATCACAATCGCTGCAACCGTCCGCGTCGTCTCTGACCGGCAACGATCACTGCGCCTCCGCAGCAGCCGCAGGCTGGGCAGCCTTGGCCTCCACCTTCTGCACCATGCTGTTCCGGCCGAGGTGGATCTTCGCGTACTCCTTGTCGGAAACGACGTAATACCAGTCTGCGAACCGGCCGTTCAGTTCCCGCACCCGCTTCTGCGCCGCCTTCACCTTGTCGTTGTAATCATCCTGCTTCCGGCGATTCTCGCGTTCCACGCGGCGACGATTCTCGAGCGCGACCTGCGCCGCCGCCTCCGCCTCGTCGGCGTTCTTCAGGCTCTCGGCCGCATCGGATTTCTTCTCCGCGGCGTCACCCTCCTTCTTCTCGCCCTCGCTCTTCTCGCCTTCTTTCTTGCCATCCTCTTCCTGCTTGGATGCATCGGCCGGCATTTCTGGCAGCGGATCAAGCGTCGGCTTGTCGAGCAGTTGCTCATTGAACCGCGCCATCACAAGGAGATACCGGCCGCTCGTCTCGCCGCCGGCGTCCTTCTCGGGCTCGGCCCCCTTCTCCTCTTTCGCTTCCTCGTCGTCCTTGCCAGCCGCCTTCGAGTCACCGGCCACGGTGGTCGGCGCGCCGAATCGCAGGACGTATTCCACGCCGTCCTTCATGCCCACGATCGTCTCACCGTCGGTCGAGAGAATCTCACCGGTCTTGAGCGGCAAAAACCCCCGCTGCTGCATCGACGTCACCGCTTCCCGGTCGTTCGTGAAGCTCTCCTCCGCCTTCAGTTCGCCGCTCAGCCCCGAGGGCTTGCGGGCGACGTCGACGATCTTCAAATCGCCCAGCGCGTTCCGCAGGTCGTTGAGCTTGCCACTGGCGAGTTCCTCGCCGTCGGCCAGTTTCTCTTCCTTCGGCTCGCCCTCCTTGGAAAACGCCTCGAGCTTAACAAGCGACCACTTCGCATCCTTGTCGTCATAGGCAAGATCGACCCGATACTTGCGATCCAGTTGCACGCCAACCCGGCCGTTCGACTCGACCGCCACGAGCGAGTAGTCCTCGAGGCCCAGCCGCCGCACATCCCACGGTGAGAGTTTGAGGAGATCCTTTTCGATCCAGTCATCGAAGCTCGTCGTGAACTTCGACGTGTCGACCTCCACGCGATAGACGGGATCCTGTCCGGCCTTGCGGACGAACCGGAGCGTCCGACCACCGGCATCGGCACCGACCCGCCGCTTGTCTTCCTTGCCGACGATCAACCGCGCGAGCTTGTTCCCGGAACCGTCACGGATCTCGATAAGCTGCCCGACGCCAGTCATGCCAGGCTTGATCTTTTCAGGATCGGGCTCGATCACGCCGTAGGTCTCGTGATCACCGGGAGACTTGCTGACGACGTCGAGCAGCTTGAGATCGACCAGCGCCGTGGCGGCCGCGGCGAGCTGCTCCTTGGCATCGGCGGGATAATTCTGGTGGGCGGGCAGCACCCACACGCCGCCCGACTGCAGCACCTTGAAGGGATGCAGCGTGGAAAGTTCGTCGTCGTACGACACGATCTCCAGGCTGGCCGCCTTCGACGCATCGGACAGTTCCGGGAACAGCACCCGCTGCTCCTCAGGCTCGACCTTGGAGCTCTTGAACCGCGGCTGCACGGCGGAACCGAGCAGGAGCATCCCCAGTCCACCCAGCAGAAACAGCCCGGTACGGAGCATCACGGGCGACAGCCCGGTCGGCGCCTCGTCCATGACCGGATTGTCCGGATGCCGAAACCTCTTCTCGTGTCCTTCGTCGTGCATCATGCTCTGGGTCCTGCCTGTCGTGTCCATCGTGTTCACCTGCCTTCCATCCGATCAACCGCACCCGATTCCTTTACCTGGCCCCACCCACCTCGCCCCACTCAGGGAAAGCTCACCGCAGCCGCGTCTTCGCCACGCCCTCGCGTTCCAACGCCCGGCGTCGGAAGTAGACGAAGAACGCCACCACCAGCGGCGGGATCGGCGGCAGCAGCACCGCCAGCCACTTCTGCCGGTCCTGCTCCTTGCGGATTTTCGCCTCCAGCTGCCGCTCGACGGCCTCGACCTCGGTATCCCGCTTCCGCTTGAGCTGCTCGATCTTGGTGTCGAGCCGCCGCTGCGAGAGCCGCTGCCGGCTGGCGAGCTGCTGCACGGCCTGCATCGCCGCCTGCGGATCGGCGTCGCCCGCGGTCTCCATCTCCTTGATCTTTTTCTCGAACTCGCCCACTTCCGCCTGCATCGAGTCGTTGGCGCCTCGCTCCGCCTCGTCGAACTCGGCGATGAACTTCTGCCGCTCGGCATCGGCCTTCTCGCGGGCGGCGGCCACGGTGTCTTCAATCCGCTCGAGCGTGCGGTGCTTCGGCTTCCGCTTGCGGATCTCGAGAAACCGGTCGTCATCCGCCAGCGAGTCGAGAATGTTGAGCACGAACGTGACGTTGTCGAAGTTGAGGCCAAACACCTCGTCGGGCCGGTTGCGGAGGCCGAAGATCCGGCCATCCATCAGGTCGATGTCGGCGACGACGACGGCACGGATCGGCTTCGCTGCCGCCCCGCCCTTCTTGTCCGATCCCTGACCGGCTTCCTGACCGCCGCCCGACGCCGACTTCCGCTCGATTGCCACGGCCAGCACCATCGACTCCTTCGCCTGCTTTTCGAAGATCTGCAGCTGCCGCATGTCGCCGCGGTTGCCCATCACCTGCTCGACCTCGATCGTCCCGGTGCGCAGGCCCGTCTGGGCCAGCGGCGTCCAGGTCACGTCGGCCTTGTCGTCCTTGACGACGGCTCCCGGAAACGGAAACAGCACCTCTTGGAGGCCGGCCGTGATCGGCTGGCGGGCATTGAAGCCGGGCAGCTTGCCGGCGGCGTCGGCGGTGAGATCGGAGTCGATGAAGACAAACTCATCCGGCAGTTCGAGCTTGGGGTGCGGGTTGTAATCCTGGCAGACGATGAGCGGATCGGAACCGGTCTGCCCCATGGCCGGTCGGCCGCCTCGCGCCATGAGCTTCAGGCCGAGCGTCTGCCAGAGCTGACCAATGTCGCCCTTGGGCTGCTGCTGTGGCTGAAACATCGCCATCGGCCCGCCCGGCCCGCGGCGGGGCTGCGCCGTGCCCGGCACGCCCTGCATCAGCACCGGCAGCGGATCCTCGAACACCGCGACCGGCTGGCCCGCTCGGACGGCTGCCACGAAGTGGTTCATCTGCTCCGGCCCCAGCGACGACGGCTGCACGGCGAGCAGCACGTCGTAGCGGTCGGTGATCGGTGCCGACGCATCGACCTGCACCACGTCGTATTGCTTCTCGAGCTCCTCGAGCACCGGCTGCCGCGGTCGTTGCTGGCCGGTCGCCATGTCGAAGCCGCCGAAGAGATCGGCATCGGTCGTGAGCACGCCCAGCCGCTTCCGCTTCTGCTGGGCGGCGGTGCAGATCGAGCGGATCAGCTCGTATTCCACCGGCGTGCCCTTGTCGAAGAACGGCACCACCACCTTCTCGAGGCCGCTCGTGAAGGCACATCCCAGGAAGATGCTTTCGTCACGGTAGGCGCCCCGCACCCGCGACAGCACGCTCACCGGCTCGATGCCGAACTGCTGCGAGGCGAGCGCCGCGGCCTCGGTCTTCGGATCGGTGGAGATCACCTCGACGTTGACCTTGCCGCGACCGAGCTGCTGAAACTGCCGCAGCATGTTGAGAAGGTTGAGCCGCGTCTGCGTGTAGTCCTCGGGCACCGTCGGGCTGACGTAGGCCTTGATGTCGATCGGCCGACTCGTATCAAGCTCGCGGAGCAGCCGCCGGGTGTCGGGGGAGAGCGAGCTGATCCGCTCTTCCGAGAGATCGGCCCGCACATCCATGCCCCGGAAGAGGAGCACGACACCGAGGGCCGCCGCCGCCAGGCCAAGCGTTCGCGCGATGAAGTGCACGCCCATCTTCGCGCCATCCCGCCGGCTGGCCCAATGGCGACGGCCGATGAGCACCATCGCGATGTAGAGGCAGACCGCCACGATGCCGAGGAAGTAGGCGATGCCCGACAGGCTGACGATGCCGCGGCCGAAATCGGTGAACTGCTCGGCGAGGCTGCACGGCCGCACCCATTTGGCGAGCCCCGACGACATCACCGAACCCGCCTGGTCGGCCACGACCAAGGGCGCGTTGAACGCCAGCCCGAGGATGAAGGCCACGGTGAGGTTATTGGTGAGGAAGCTGGCCACCACGCCGATGGCGATCATGGCGATGCCGACGAACCAGTAGCCGAGGTAGTTGGAGAGCAGCAGGCCGGCGTCGGGCGTGCCCCAGAGCAGCAGGATGGCGAGGTTGCAGATGCAGGAGAACATCAGCGCGACCGTGTAGATCCCCACCGCCGCGAGGTATTTTCCGAACACCACCTCCCAGTCACTGGCGGGGATCGTGAGCAGCAGTTCATCGGTGCCCTGCCGCCGCTCTTCGGCCCACACGCTCATCGTGATGGCGGGGATGAACACGAGCAGGATGTAGGGCAGGTAGCGGTTGAGCTGATCGAGGTTGGCGAGGTTGGAGTTGAAGAACTCCGGCGGCCAGAAGGCGGCGAGCGATCCCAGCAGCACGAACACGCAGATGAAGACGTATCCGGTGGGATTGGAAAAGTAGGCGACGAAGTTCCGCTTGAATACGGCGTCGAGGACATTCCACTTCATGGGTATCGATCCTTGCAGACTGTTTGAGCAAACTGTTCCGAAATTATTCCAAAATCTGTTCCCGCTCACGTCACGATGCCGCTCGTGCACCGTGGCATCCGGCAGCTACCTGCACGCCTCACACGGAGACGCCCCGCGTCAGTTCGTGGAACCGCTCGTCGAGACCGCGGCCACCCGCCCGGAGTTCCTGCGGCGTGCCGTCGAATCGCATCCGGCCCTCCGAGATCAGAATCACCCGGTCGGCCAGCGCCTCCACCTCCTGGAGGATGTGGGTGGAGAGCAGGATCGTTTTCTGTTCGCCGAGCCGGCGGATCGTGTCGCGCACACCGCGGATTTGGTTGGGGTCGAGGCCGCTCGTCGGCTCGTCGAGGATCAGCACATCGGGCTCGTGGAGCAGCACCTGCGCCATGCCCACACGCTGACGATAGCCCTTCGAGAGCTTGCCAATGGCCTTGCCGATCACGCTCCCGAGTTCGCACTGGTCGACCACAGCCTCGATCCGCTCCGCCCGCCGGGGCCCCTTGAGCCCCCGCGCGTCGGCGAAGAACTCGAGCAGACTGCGGGGCGTCATGTCGGGATAGAGCGGACCGTTTTCGGGAAGGTATCCCAGCCGGGCCGCTCCGGCGAGCCGGTCGGTCGACATATTGTAGCCGGCGATCCGGGCGATCCCGGCGGAGGGGGCGAGGTAGCCGGTCAGCATCTTCATGGTCGTACTCTTGCCGGCGCCGTTGGGCCCCAGGAAGGCGACGATCTGACCGCGGGGCACACTGAAGGTGACGTCCTCCGTGGCGATGAAGGAGCCGTAATACTTGCAGAGGCCGTCGGCCTCGATCATGGAATCGCGGCCGGCTGTGGAGGGTGTTTGCATCATCCGTGCTTTGGTGAATCGGAAGGAGTCAGAGAGGCCAGCCGCATCCCGCGGCACCACGACACCGGTATTTTTTCCGGATGCCAGGCTTCCGGCAATCCCCATGATACAGGTCCGCCGTCATTCGGCCGCGCCGACGGGTTTCAAGCGGGGCGGGGCCCGCAAATTCCTGTCGTTCCTGCCAACCGCACGAGCAGGGAGACCGGTAGCCTCCCGACGCCGGACAAACGGGGGATTCAGCTCTCCCGCCTGTCGACACAATACAGTTGCGGTGGTAGCTTCTCAAGGACTCCGACCTCACCACGCTCAACGCCTGATCTTCCTCATGCCGCTCAGCCGAGTTCGCCGTGTCAGTCTTGCCCACTCGGTCAGTTCGCAGCTCTCGAGGGCGATCGTCGCCGGAGATTTCCCGGCCGGTACCCAGCTTTCGGAGCCTTCGCTGGCGACCAAACTCGGAGTGAGCCGCGCCCCGGTCCGCGAGGCGCTGATCGAACTGGAACTGCGGGGCCTCGTCGAATTCGATCCGCAGGGCCGCACCCGGGTTCCCACGCTCACGGCCGCCGACCTGCAGGAGATCCACGCCGTGCGACTGGCGCTCGATCCGTTGGCGGCATCGTTGGCTGCGGAGCATGCCACGGCCGAAGTCTTCGCGGCCCTCGAGGCCAACATCTCGGCCACCAAGGATGCCAAGACCCTTGCCGACGTCTCCCGGCTCGACACCGAGTTTCACGACCGCATCGTGAAGGCAGGCAAGAACCGGCGGCTGATGCTCTGCTGGACCGCACTGCGGGACCAGGTCGAACTCTGGCTCACGCAGATGCAGTTGCGTCATCAGGCAGCCACGAAGCGAACCCGGCAGCAGACGGTCGATAGCCACCGCGAACTGCTCGAGGTCATCCGTAGCGGCGACGCCAAGCGGGCCGCCGCCTTCGCTCGCGAGCACGTGGCGGGCTGGATCGAACTCTTGCCGACAGCGCCCGCAGCTCCGAAGGCCTGAGTGTTTGGCTCACCGCTGGTCGTTGGTGCGCACCCGGCCTTCCGGGCCTCGCGCGTTTCAACAAAAGCCCCCGGCGGAAGCCGGGGGACTCCGGGTTCAAACACCACCCAACGTGCCATGCTGATCCGGGAACGCCCAACAACCCGGTGTCCCCGAAGGACACAGGATGCCAGCCACGTGGCTGGCACCTTTGAACCCCCGACGCATTTGTGGAAGCGCTGCTGATCCGGCTATCCTTATCCCAGGAGACTGTTCCATGAATACACCCGACCAGGCCTTGTTCGAAAAGATCAAGCAACTTCCCCCGCAGCGGCTGGCCGAGGTCGAAGACTTCGTCGACTTCCTCCATGCGCGTGAGGCCGAACAGGGTCTCACCCACGCCGCGGCCAAGGCCAGCGAGGACAGTTTCGCGCAGGTCTGGGGCAACGACGACGATGCTGCTTACGACCGGATGTGACCGAAATGCCCATCGCTTCGAGGTTTGGCTTTGGCGACGTCGTGCTCGTACCGTTTCCCTTCACCGATCAATCGGGCACAAAGAAGCGACCAGCCGTCGTCGTCTCGATCGCCGGCTACAACTCCAGCCGGCGCGACATCGTGATCATGGCGATCACGAGCCAAGTGCGAACACCGCTGGGCTACGGCGAGGCAAAGGTCGATGACTGGCAGATCGCCGGGCTCATCAAGGCATCGGTGCTCAAGCCGATCTTCACCACCATCGAGCAAGGTCTCGTCGTGCGCGTCATGGGCCACCTTTCGGTCGCCGACATGAACACGCTGCGACGGGTGCTTGGCGATGCGATCGGGTGATCCGAGCATGCCGATCCGGGAACGCCCAACGACCCGGTGTCCCCGGACTTCCGTCCGGGGCTTTTATTGAGATGCGGCCGAGCGAGTTGCTCGCATACAAGCCCCCGGCGGAAGCCGGGGGACTCCGGGAATGAAGGTTCAGATGCCGGTCAGTCGCTCGGTCGAGTCGCCGAAGCTGTCGAGTTCGAGGCCGCCCCAATCCATGAGATGCAGGAACAGGCTGCACATCCGCTTGTTCGACGCCTCAAGATAGTCGAGAGAGCGGCCGCCCTTGAGCCTGCCGCCGGCCCCGCCGAGGAGCACCACCGGGAGCTGCTTCGCGTCGTGGTTGCCGTGCAGCATGCTCGAGCAGTGCATGATCGCCGTGTTGTCGAGCAGCGTCCGCTCCCCCTCCTGCACGGCCGACATCTGCTCGCAGAGGTAGGCCAGCTGCGACGTGAAGAACTGATTGAGCGTGATCAGCGTGTCGGGCTGGGTGTGGGCGAGATAATGATGGTTGTCGCGGATCCCGAGGTGGGCGTGCACGATGGCCGAGGCATCGTTGCAATACTTCATGGTCGCGATCCGCGTGGAGTCGGTGCGGAAGGCGAGCAGGAGGATATCGTTCATGAGCCGCCAGTATTCCGGTAGCTCGGGCGGGATGCCGTCAGCCGGCCGCTCCCGATCGGGGGAGGCGAGGGTCGGCTTCCAGCCGCCGGCCACCTGCTCCTTGCCGGCCCGCTTGATGCGGCCCTCGATCTCGTGCACGCTGCCGAGATACTCCTCGAACCGCTGCCGGTCCGACACGGAGAGCCGCCGCTCGAGCGACTTGGCGTCTTCGAGCACGGCGTCGACCACGCGGCGATCCTCGCGGCCGCGGTCGGTGCGGAAAAGCTGGTCGAAGGCCAGGGCCGGCCGCGTCTCCGTCCAAGTCGGCGACACGGCCGAGCTCCATGAGATGTGCGAGCCGTAGAGCAGCGGGTGCCCATCCTGCAGGCCGGGCACCGTATCCTCGCAGCCGAGCACGAGCGACGGGATCTTCGTGCGGTCGCCGATCTTCTGCGCCATCACCTGGTCGAAGCTCACGCCCGTGCGGACCTCCTTCTTCTCCATCGGGGCGCCGCTGAGAATGTTGCCCGTCTGCATGCAGTGGATGACGCCGTTGTTGGCCTTCTCGTTCCACAGGCCGCGGATGAAGACCATTCGCTCCCTCCAGGGGGCGAGCGGCTCGAGGCAGGGGCCGAGTTCCATCGCAGTGCCCTCGCCCTTGGCCCACCAGTGCTGCGAGTGGAAGCCCATGCCGGTGAACGTGACGAGCGTGCGGGTCGGCGGCTGATCGGCGGCGGTCGCGGCGGCGGCCCTGGCGAACGGCAGCGATTCCAGCCACGGCAGCGCCATCGACACTCCGAGTCCGCGGAGCAGTGTCCGACGTGAGCACGCAGGGGCAGATGCGTTGGTCATGAGAAAATCCTTTCGGATGGGAACATCTCCCGGATGGGGAGCCAGTGGTCAGCGTTTTGCCGAGGCCACAGAGGCCATCGGTCGGATGCAGCGAAATTGTTCACTCTGCACGATCACAAGCAGGGCATCGGACCAGCGGCCGCCGGCGGCCATGGTCTTGGTCAGGGTATCCACGAGGCCGCGGTCGGAGGGCAGCACGGCGCGGCCAAGCGCGTAACCCGTCAGTTTGCGGGCCAGCGCCCGCAAGAGGTCGTCGCGTCGCGGCCCGGCGATGTAGCTTCGCAGGCCGCCAGCGGCGTCGTCGATCACGGTGCCGTCGCGGAGCGTGGCCCGTGTCTCGCCCGGCTTCAGGTCGCCGGCGGGCCGCAGCCGGCCCAGGGCGTCGAACCGCTCGAGCGCGATGCCGTAGGGGTCGATGCGGCTGTGGCAGCCGGCACAGCGTGGATCCCGAGTGTGAAACTCTGTGATCTCGCGCACGGAGAGCCCGGCGGGCGGCGTCTCGGGCAAGGGCGGCACGTCGGCCGGTGGGTTCGGTAGCCGCTCGCCGAGCATTTGAGCCACCCATGCTCCGCGCTTGATGGGGCTCGTGCGGGCGGCCGCCGCCTGCTTGGCGAGTACGGCGCCGAAGCCGAGCAGCCCGCCGCGGCCGTGGGCGGCCACCTTCTCCACGCGGCGCCACTCGGGGCCGGTCACGCCGGGAATCCCGTAGTGCTTGGCGAGCACGTCGTTCACCATGACCGCGTCGGCGGTGATGAGGTCGATCACCGGCCGGTCGTTCACGAGGAGATCCTCGAAGAACCGCGTCGGCTCCTCGGCCAAGCTATCGCGCACGGCCGGCGTGAACTCGGGGAAGTCCTTCAGGCTGCGGCCGTGGTTGGCCACGAAGTCGCGGACGCCCAGCCAGCGGGCGCCAAACTCCTCGGCCATGCCGCGGGTCCGGCCGTCTTTCAGCATCCGGCGGAGCTGGGCCTCCATCACGGCGGGCTCGTGGAGCCGCGGGGCCGCCGCCATGAGTTCGCTATCTGGGACCGAATCCCAGACGAGGAAGCTCAGCCGCGTCGCCAACTCCACGCCCGTCACTGGCTGCCAGCCCGGCCCGCGGGCCGGCTCCTCGACGCGGTAGAGAAACCATGGCGACGCGAGCACACGGGCAAGCGCCGCTCGGAAAGCCGGATCGTGCGCCGCGCCTTCAACGCGGTCATCACGGTAGCCGGCGAGGATCGCCTCGCGTTCCTCCGCGGCGATTGGCCGACGCCAGGCCCGGGCGGCGAAGGCGACGAGTTGCTCCAAGTGCCGCGGCTCGGCCACGGCCTGCGCGGCAAGGAATGCCCGCCCCTCACGATCCACCTGGTCACCCATCGTCTGGATCTGGAAAAACATCTGCGGGAAGCTCGGTTCGTGGCGGTAATAGTTCATCATCTCCGCGTACATCCGCTGATGCGACACTGCGTCTTCGCTTACGAAATGCAGTTCGGCCCACAACCGCTCGAGTTCGGCCCGGCCGGCGTCGTCGAGGAGGAGCCGCCGCAGCGGCTCGTCGTCGCGGCGGAACATGAACAGGCTTCCCTGGGCGTCGCGTGGAATGATCGGCTCGAAGACGACCGCCGGCGGAAAGATCGCGCGAAACTCCGCGTTCGGTCGGGACCGTTCGGAGGCGACCCGCGAATGGGCGATCTGCGCCACCCGCGGCTCCGGCACTTCCGCGGTGAGCGGGTCTCCGGACTTCCATGCGCTGGGCTTTTCTTTCCATCCGCCTGGCATCTTGAAATCATCCGGCTGGCCCAGGACCAACGCCTGAACCGTGGCGGTTTCCGGGCTGCCCTCGTCGAGGCTCACGTCGGCGCGAAGAAACCGCGGCAGCGCGAGCAGCTTCAAGAGCGGCTCCGGCAATTTCTTGAGGTCGATCGTCACTTCCGACGGCGCCTCCGTCACGAGGGCCGTCGGCGCCACCGGCCGACCTTGAGGATGCCGGCCGAACCGCATCCCGGAGGCCTCGACGGCCGCCCGCAACTCAGGCTCCTCGGCCAGCACGAGTGGGGGCCCGTCGCCTCCTTCCAGCCGCAACTTATCCCAGATCACGAACGTGCCCGGCTGGGCCGTTGCCACTTGCCGCGCAACCAGGCGGAAGACCGGCTCGCGGGCGGGCCCCTCGGTACGCTCGCTGGCGACCACACGCAGCGTCTCCTCCCATACGGGGAAGCCGTTGCCGACTGCCAGCACCTTGTGCTTGTTGTAGTTGCTCCAAAACAGCCTGTCCTGCAAGGTATTGATCGCCTGCATGACCGGCTTGGGATCGGTGGTGGCCTCCCGCCACTTCGTCCGCACGAGCTCAAGCGTGGCCGGCGGGGGGCCGGCGATTGGCAGCGTGGTGAGGTCGGTCCGCAGATCGGCAAGCGACTGCCCCAGTTCCGAAGCGGCGACGTGCGCCAATTCGAACGACACCCCGTCGGCATCGCCGGGGTGGGCATCGGCGACGCGGCCAGCAACGACTACCTCGGCATCGATCGGACTGGTCCAGGCGACCGCCACGGGGCGATTGTTTCCCGGATGCACGAAGAACGACCGCGCGGGCAGCTTCGTCCACACCTGCAGGGGCTCGGCGGCGGAGTTCACGAACACCGAGGGCTCCGCACCGAGGCTCCACGATTTCACCTCGGCCCGCCCTGCGTTCACGTCGCGCTTCTCGGTAAGGAACACCGGACCCTTGGTCGTTTCCAGGAAGCTCCAGCGGGCCTCGTGCTTGTCCTGCCACGGGTTGCCCTTGAGGAGATCGGTAACCAGATCGGCGACGCTCCATGTCCGCTCTTCGCCGCTCGTCTCATGGATCGTCCATTCGACGAGCGTGCTGTCGGCCCCGTGGCCTTTGTTCGGGAGCACCGTCAGGAGGAGCACCTCGCCGCGTCGAACCGAGACTTTCTGCTCGAAGGGAACCGAGTCGTCGTTATCGACTTTCGCCTCCGCGAGCACGCGTTTTGCCTTCGCCCATCCTGCATCGATCTTCTGCCTGCCGGCCTGCAGGATCGCCTGTCTCCGCTGCTTCTCGGCTTCGATCTCGGCAACCTTCTCCAGCCACTGCACCGCCCGGGGAACGTCTTCCGTCAGCGAGGCTGATGTGCCGCTGAGCCCTGTCCAGAGCGCGGTCAGATAAGGCACACTCAGCTTCTCTTCGGCCGCGACCGCGGCGAGCGCGGCCGGCCCGCCGCTCGCGAGCCTGTCGCGGTGGCGGAGCGTCGCCGCCAAGTGCCGCTCGAGCGGCGGCTCGCCGGCAGGACCTGCGTAGCGGGAATGGAAGGCGCGGAGGGCCTTCTCAGCCTCGGCCGTCCACTCCGGCCGATCCGGTGAGGCGGAGAACCGAAAGCCCGTGGGCAGGAGCACCGCCCGGGCAGCGACGTCGCGGGCGGCGTGAAGATATCGCTCGACGAGCACGGGCGTCATGGGCATCGCCTCGCCGACATTGGCGAAGCCCTCGCCGCCGACGGCGTCGGTGGGAAATTCGCGGGCCTGCGTCGGCCGCATGTCGACGCCGGTGAGATCCCGCACCGCGTGGTCGTACTCGACGTTGCTCAGCCGCCGCAGCGTCACCGGCCCCGGATCGCCGGCCCGCGCGGCCGCCTCGGCGTCGAGCGCTGCGGAAAACCAATGGCTGAGTCGATCCCGTTCGGCCTCGCTCGGCTGCGGGGCTTCCCGCGGCGGCATGTCACCGATGTGCAGCCGCTCGGCAATATGCTCGAGCAGCGCGGGCTTTGCGAGGACATCAGCCGCCGTGGTGAATCCCGTGAGTTCGAGGTCGTTGTCCTTCGGCTCGGTGCCGTGGCAGTTTCCGCAGGTCTTCACCATGAGCGGATGAATCTGCTCGACATACGACTTCGCGAGGTCATCCGAACCACTGGCGTAGGCAGCGGTGAGGATGAAGCTCGCCAAATGCGCAAGCCAGAGTTGCTTGGATGACATGGATGCCATGGTCGAGTCTCTACCACGCGGTCCGGAACGCATCTCTCCCGATCACCCAACTATATCGCCCGCCATCCACGCTGTCGACAGTCGCCCGATTGCCTTCACCATGCAAGCCCGACGCGCCAGCGAGGGAATTCGGGCATGCTGATCCGGGAACGCCCAACCACCCGGTGTCCCCGGACTTCCGTCCGGGGCTTTTATGGGGCCATGCATACGAGCCCGGAGCGTGAGCGATGGGAAACCCATCACGGTCCTGGGATCGGGCCGGCGGTGGAGAGCCTCGCGCGGCAGAGGTGCGAATCAGCGGTGATGTAGAGCGTCTTACCGTCGTCGCCAAAGGCACAGTTGGCCGTCGCCTGGCCGGTGAGAAATGAGCCGAGGTGGGTGCCGTCGGCCGCGAACACGAGCACACCACCTGGACCGGTCGCGAACACGTTGCCCGCGAGATCGACCTTGAGCCCGTCAGGCAGCCCCTTCTTCCGCTCCTTGAAGAGCTTCGTGCCGTCGAAGAACGTCCGTCCCTCGTCGAGCGTGCCATCGGGCTTCACGTTGAACACCTTCCAGAGCGGTGCCTCCGGATCAGACTGCGCGACATAGAGCCGCTTCTCGTCGGGCGAGAGGCAGACGCCATTGGGCCGCGTCATCGCGTCGCAGACGAGCGTCACCACGCCATCAGGCGTCACCCGGTAGACGCCGCAGCAATCGAGTTCGCGGCGTTCGTCATTCCAGCCCTTGGGAAGGCCGTAGGGCGGATCGGTGAAGTAGATCGCGCCCGAGGAATGCACCGAGCAGTCGTTGGGGCTGTTGAACCGCTTGCCACGGTAGTTGTCGGCCACTGTCCGCTTACCGCCGCCCGGCGTCAGCCGGCTCACCCGCCGGTCGCCGTGCTCGCAGGAGATCAGGCAGCCCTGACGGTCAAGCGTGAGGCCGTTGCTGCCCCGCTCGCTGCCGTAGGCAGCCGGCCCGGTGAACCCGGCCGGCTCGAGAAACACGGAGAGCCCCTCCCCGTCCTTGAACCGCATGACGCGGTTCCGCGGAATGTCGCTGAAGAGAACTGCCTTTTCCTGCTTGAGCCAGACAGGCCCCTCGGCCCAGACAAACCCACTGGCAAGCACCTCGATGGCAGCGTCCTTCGGCACGATCGCATCGAACCGCGGATCGAGCCGCTCGATCGACCCGAGCGTAGGGAGCAGGTCGGCCGGAGCCCCCTCCTCTGCCCGCGTTGCGACGCTGAACGTCGAGATGACCGTGAGAGCGATCGCAGAAAAATGAAGGCGGTGCATGGCGTGCTCCTTGGGCGTTGCTGCCGAATGGTCGGTGTGTTGGTCAATTATTGTGCGCAGCTTCAGCCCGCAGCCAACATCGAATGCCGGGCGATCCAGGACGGCGACCCCGGACGATGCCCACTCAGGGTCCCCCGGCTTCCGCCGGGGGCTTTTATGGGGACGCTCATACAAGCCCGGAGCGTGAGCGATGGGATGATGGGCGCGTCCATACAAGCCCGGAGCGTGAGCGAGGGGATTTCCCGAGATCAAATCTCGGCGAGCGGCTCGGTGGCGTCGCCAAACGTCTTCTGCGGCACGCCCATCTTATTGAGCATCGACAGATAGAGCCGGCACATCTGCCGGTTCTCGGCCTTCGAATAGTCGAGCACGCGGCCCGATTCCAGCCGGCCGCCGGCCCGGCCGAGCACCGCCACCGGCAGCTGGTCGTTGTCGTGCTTCGCACCGGCCATCATGCTCGAACACATCATGATCATCGAGTTGTCGAGCGCCGTGCGGCCCCCCTCGTCGATCGCGTCGAGCCGACGGGCCACGTGGGCCATCTGCTCCATGAAGAACTGGTTCACCTTCAGCCAGTCAGCGTTGTCGGAATGGGAGAGCAGGTGGTGGATCATGTAGTCGATCCCCTGCGAGGGATTGTCGGTCCGCGACAGGTTCGGAAACCGCAGCGCGGAATGGTCGTTGTTGAACTTGAGCGTGACGATTCGCGTGGTATCGGTCTGGAAAGCGAGCACGAGGATGTCACCCATCAGCCGCATGTGCTCGGCGATGTCCTGCGGGATGCCGTCCGGCGGCCGCGGCATGTCGGGCTTGTCGAGCGTCGGCTTCCAGCCCTGCAGCTCCCCGCGCTCTCCGGCGGTGGCGATCCGCTGCTCCACGTCTCGGACGCTGTCGAGATATTCGTCGAGCTTCCGCCGGTCAGACGTGCTGATCCGCCGCCGCAGGTCGCCCGCCTCCTCGATCACCGCGTCGAGCACGCTCTCGTCCCCCTTCTCCGTCCCTTCCTTGAAGAGCCGGTCAAAGGCGAGCGCGGGATAGAGCTCCAAGGGCGTGGGCGTGGTCGGCGAACTCCACGAGATGTGGGAGCTGTAGAGCATCGAGTAGTTCTTGTGCACCGACGGGTTCGACTTCTCGCAGCCGAGCACGAGGCTCGGCACCTTTGTCCCGCGGCCGTAGGTCTGGGCGAGCAACTGGTCGACGCTCGTGCCCGAGCGGATGTCGCCGCCGGAGGCCAGCGGGGCGCCCGAGAGCAGGTTGCCGGTCTGCGAGCTGTGGATGTTGCCCTTGCGGGCCTGCTCGTTGTAGAGCCCCTTCACGAAGAGCAGCTTCTCGCGGAAGCTGCCGATCGGCTCGAGCACCTTGCCGAGCTTCATGTCGGCGCCGGAGCCCTCGGCCCACCACTCCTTCGAATGGAATCCGTTACCGGCGAAGAGCACCGCCAGCCGCACAGGCGGCTCGTTCCCGCCCACGGCAGGCTTCGCCTCATTGCCCCAGACGGAGAGCGACTCCATCCACGGCAGCGCCATCGACACGCCCAGGCCGCGGAGCATGGTCCGCCGCGAAACGATTGCATTGGTCATCGGTATCTCTCCCTCCGGGACAGTCCTATCCTACTCCCCGTCATCGGCCGCGTCGGCCCCGCGAATATCGCGAAACTGCGGGCTCGACACGATCGCCTCGATCGCCACATGCACACGGTGTCCTTCGGCCGCCAGCTTCGCCTGGATCTCGTCGAGGAGCGGCTCGTCGGAGAGCTGCACCGCCCTGCCCAAGGCGTAGCCCAGCAGCTTGCGGCAGAAATGCCGCTCGAACGTGTCGCGGCGGTCCTCGAGCAGGTAGCGGCGAAGGCCTTCAGGGCCGTCGATCGGCGTGCCGTCCATCAGCTTCGTGGCGGCGTCGATCGGCAGACCGGCTGCATCCTGCGTGCGAAACCTCCCAATGGCGTCGTATTTTTCGAGTGCGAATCCAAACGGGTCGATCCGCATGTGGCACTTCGCGCAGGCCGCGTCGCTCGAATGCCGAGCGATCAGCTGCCGCTCGGTGAGCCCCTCGGGCACCGTCTCCGCCAACAGCGGCACGTTCTTGGGCGGCTTGGGCAGCTTCTCGCCGAGGATCACCTCGCTGAGCCAGTTACCCCGCAGGATCGGGCTCGTTCGCGACGCCCCGGCCTGCGTGGCCAGCGTGGAGGCCAGCCCGAGGATGCCGCCGCGGCCTTGCTTCCGCACGCCTTCCACCCGCCGCCACTGCGGGCCATCCACGCCGGCAATGGCATAGTGCTTCGCCAATTCTTCGTTCAGAAACGTGTGGTCGGCGTCGAGCAACGAGAGGATGGATCGGTCGTTCTGGAGGAAGTCGGCGAGGAACAGGATCGTCTCCTCCTCCATCGCCCCACGCAGGGCGGCGAACGTGGGAAACACCTCCTCGCTCTTCTCGTCGTGCTCGGCGAAGCCGTGCACATGGAGCCACTGCGTGCCGAATTCCTCCGCGAGCCGCCGCGCCTTCGTGTCATGCAGCATCCGCCGCGTCTGGGCGAGCAGCACCTCAGGCTCATGCAGCCTCCCGGCCGCGGCCACCTCAAGCAGTTCTGCATCGGGCAGCGACGACCAGAGGAAATAACTCAGCCGCGTGGCCAGTTCGGCATCGCTCACCGGCTGTGGCCCGGCCCCCGGCCCCGGCGACTCCGCCTTATACAGGAAGGCGGGGGCCACGAGCACGCGGGCGAGCGTGAGGGCGAAGGTCTGCTCGTGAGGCAGTTCGTCGCCGCGGAGTTCGGCGTAGAGCTTGTTCAGCTCACGGGTCTCCTCCGGGCGGAGCGGCCGCCGGTAGGCCCGCGCGGCAAAGGCATGCAGCTTCGCCAGTTGTAGTGGCTCGGCATCCGTTATCTCGCGACGAAAGGCGGCGGCCCGGGCCTCGATCGGCTCCCGCATCAGCGCGAACGACTTCATGAGGTCGGACCGGTCCTGCGAGATATAGCCCATGAGCTGCTCGTAGACGTCGACCAGTTCCACGGGCTCCTGGCTGATGAAGAGGAGCTCGTTCCAGAGTCGATTCAGTTCTTTCAGCTGGGCATCGTCGAGCATCAGCCGCTTGAGTTCATCGTCCTCCCGGTAGAAGAGATTGAACGTGACAACCTCGTCGACCGGCACGATCCGCGCGTAGCAGAGGGCCTTGGGGAAGAGGCTGCGGAAGGCGGCAAACGCAGCCTCGAACCGTTTCCAAGCGGCAGAGTCCTTGCGGGCCACGACCGGCACCGACGGCGACAACCCCGATGAAACAGTATCCGCACTGGGACCGACGCTGGCCTGCAGCTGCACGCTCGCGTCGTCTCCAGCCTGCGGATGGACTTTTCCTGCGGTGACAAGCTCGCAGCCCGCAGCGAGTTCGGCGGGAATCGTCACGTCGATCGAGAAAGGAGCCTGCACGCAGAGATCCTTGGCATCGACGGGGGCGTCGACCGGCAGACCTTCCAAAGGACGGCCGAAGAGCTTCGAATCGATGCCGACGTCGCCGCCCTCTGAAGCGACCGCCTCGGCATTCTGCTCGAGCTCGATGCGGGATTGTCGCACGAGCCGCAGCGGCAGGTCGGCCCGACCGGGAGCCACGAGCCGCGGGTTTTCCCAGACGGCAAAATCCTGAGCGCGACCGTCCCCGGCGTCGCCGGCTCCGAGGCGGATCGTGATCGAATCCTGCCCCTCCGGCACCGCGAGCTTCACGCGAAACTCCTGCCGATCCACGAGCGGCGTCACCGCCTCCATCCATGACGGCGGTCCGTCGGGCCGGCCAAGTCGCCGCGCGATCGCACCGGCGTTGTTGAACTTCCAGAGAGCGTTCTGCCAGCCGGAGACACTCGCGGTCAGTGCTGCTGTATCGCCCGGCGTCGCGGTCTTCCAGCGGGCCCGCAGCGCGTCGAGAATCAAGGACGGCTCACGTGCCGACGCTCCGTCGGATGCCAAGAGCGTGGAACTGAGCGTCGCCCAGAGCGTGGCAAGATATTTCGGATTCAAGCCCCGCTCGCGGGCGACCTCGGCAATCGCGTTCCCCCCCTCCGCGAGTCGATCCCGCTCGGCGAGCGTCGCGAGCAGGTATTTCTCGGTCGGCAGAAATCCATCGTGGCCCACATCGAGCGTGATGCCGTCCTTGACGACCTTCTGCGCTGCGGCCGCGGCGGTGTCGAGCGGCTGCGTGAACCGCCCATAAAACTCCCGAACGCGGGCGAGCGCCTCGTCGGTCCAGTCGCGGCGGGTGTCGCCCGCCGAAAAACGGAAGCCGTCGGGCAAGAGCACGGCATGCCCGGCCACGGCCTTCGCGGCGTCGAAGTATTTGGTCACGAGCGCCGGCGACATGACGAGCGACTGGCCCGTGTTCGTGAATCCTTCTCCCGCGCCGCCGTCGGCAGGAAATTCCTTCGCAGGATCGAGCGAGTCGACGTCGGTGAGGTCGCGGATCGTGTAGGTGTATTCGGCGTTGTTGAGCCGGCGGAGCACGACGCGGCCCGGATCGCCCGCCCGGGCGCGGGCCTCGGCCTTGAGGAAGTCGTGGAGCCACTGCCCGATCTCGGCCCGCTCCTTGTCGGTCGGCTGGTCGGCCTCCGGCGGCGGCATCTGCCGGCTCGACACCATTTCGGCCACCCGCTGCCAGACCTTCACCTGGCTGCGGACCGCGTCGAGAGAGCCGACACCCGAGAGGTCGACCTCCCCTTCGATCAGATCACCGGAATGGCAGTCCTGGCAGTATTGCTTGACCAGCGGCACCACCCGCCCGTGCCCGGCCGACAGTGCGTCGACCGCCGCCGACTCCGCCCCGAGAAGACGCCCGGCCACGAGGCACGGCACGACCGCGGTAAGGGCGATCCACGGCGTCTGGTTTCGCGTCCGATTCATGGTCTATGCCATCGCATCAGGCTGCATGAAGACTGTCGACACATTTTATGCTACCTGTCCACGAAATCGACGTCAACGCGGGGGATTCGTTCCCATACAAGCCCGACGCGCGAGCGAGGGAATCCGCGTCCCACCACGTAACGCGGCCCGCATTCCCTTGCTTGCGCTGCGGGCTTGGATGAAGAGCTCCGTCCCCTTTTCAGCGATCGTCGGTCACGCGGCGCCGGCAGTGTTGAGTGGCTCGAGTGCCGTCACGTGGAGCGTGGCGACCAGTTGCAACCGAGTCGGGATCCCGTCGGCATCCGGCAGGGCCACGACGATTTCCGTCTTCGTGACGATTGCCATCTCGGGATGGCGGACCTCGTAGCTCTCACCGCTGGAGGTAACGATGCGAAACGGCTGAAACGGGCGAGCATTGAGCCGCAGACGGATTGTTTCGAACGACACAGGCACCTCCTTCGAGCACACGCGATGGGATACAGACGTTCACTTGCCTCATTGTGCATTGCGGCCGAAACGATGTCAAGCAACTCGGCACGATGTACGGCCCGCAACCATTGATGGCGCCTTGGATATCCCAGGCGGACAGCAGCCCATGCCGCGGTCACCGGGAAAAAGATGACTGTCACTTTTTCGCGGGCTCACTTCGTCGGCCAGGCGTGGAGCCGGCCGGCTGAGTCGCCCGCGAGCACGGTCGCGCCGTCGGCCGAGATCACCACGCGCATTGGCAAGAGCGAGACGCCCGCCGTTGGCTTCTTGTCGGCAGGCGTGGCGTCGCCGATCGAGAACTTCTTGATCTCGTTGCCCTCGGGCGACCAGACCTTTACCAGGCCGTCGCGGCCGCAGCTGGCCAGTTCGCCCTGCGGGCCGAAGCGGCAGTCGAGCACACCACCGCCGTGGGCATTCGGCTTGTTCACCACCGGCCAGCCGTCTTTTGCGTCCCACCAGATAAGCGTGCCATCCTCGCTGCAGGAGGCGACGACGCCCGAGTCACTTCGCCATGAGAGCGAACGCACCGACTTCTTGTGATCCGAGAGGGGCAGGATCACGCTCCCGGTGGCCCCGTCCCAGAGATGGATGTTGCCGATCCGGTCTCCCGTGGCGAGGTATTTTCCGTTTGGCGAGAAGGCCACGGCCGTCACCCAGTCGGTGTGCTTGTCGATCGTCGCCTTGAGCGTGCCGTCCTCGGTGGAATAGAGCTTCACCTTGCGGCTCGTGCAGCCGATCGCCACGAGTTTCTCATCGGGGGAAATATCGGCCGCAATGATCGCGTCGGGCTCATCGGCCACGCTCGCCAGCCGTTTTCCAGTCGCGACGTCGAAGAGCACGACGGTGCCGCTCTGCACCGGCTTGCCGCCGGCGGCCAGAAGCAGACGGCCAGAGCGGCTGAACGACAGCACGAGCGGCTCCCCCTCCGGGAAGGCGAGCCCGCCGAGCGGGCTGCGGGTGGCGGGATCGACGAGGTCGATCGCTCCGTAGCCGGCGACGGCCACGACCGGGGCCTGCGGGCTCGCGGCTAGGGCGAGCACCGGGTAGGGCCGCCGCGTCTCGGGCCGCGCGAACGCCGCGAGGTCTTTCGGGAGGGCAGCGGGTCCGTCATTGGCAGCCGGGGCCGTCGGCTTGAACCCAAGCGTCCGCAGCGCGGCCACGGAGCTGCCGGCATTCTCACGCAGGCCCGTGTCGATCCACTTCTTGATGACGGCCACCTGATCGGCCGGCACGCGGTCTCCCTCGGGGGGCATCCGCTCGCCGTCGTCGGGCGCGGTGATCACTTCGACCAAGCGGCTGCCGCCCGACCGGCCGGCGATCACGATCTCGCCGCTGCCAGCGCCCTTCATGACGCCGGCGTAGTTGACGAGGGAAAGACTCCCCTCCTGCTTGCCGTCGCCATGGCAGGTCGCGCAGTGCTTCTTGAGGATCGACGCGACGTGATCCTCGTAGGTGATCGGCTTGTCGTCGGCAAACGCCGTGGCCGCCACCAAAAATGAAAAAGGTGTCAGCCACCAAATAGAGGAAAGATGGAAAGTTACCCAGATTTGGTGGCTGGCACCTTTTTCGTGTGTGTTCATTTTGCCTTCGGGTATCCGGGGAAAGGGGCGGGGCTTGTCGGGCCACAGCGGGGGCCGACGACTTCGAACGAGAGCACGTTCTTGCCCTTGTCGCTGATCGTCGCCGTGAGATCGGAGGTGTCTGGCTTTTCGTACTTCGGCGGCATCACGTTGACCTCGATTGCTGAGAGATCCGCTCTCCAGCCGGAAATCATGATGGTTTGAATCGTGACCCTGTGGTCGCCCGCAACCGCGCCGTCGCCTTGCCGCCAGGTCTTCAGGATAAACTCGCCCTTGGCATCGGTCATGCCGCTCGCCGTCAGGTTGTGCGAGAGCGAGCTGAGCGCGACGATCGCTCCGACCGCCGGCTCGCCATTCCATGTCACGCGGCCAGTCGTCTTGAAGACCGGCGGCCGAGCCCTCGAGAACTTGTCCTCGTGGTACCGAGAACAGCCCGTCACCACGAGGCTCGTCAGGCAGAACGTAACGAGCCACTGCCGGCTGCCCAAGCGGCAGGTCCATCCAGAAAAAGAAGCCACATCATTCCTCATGTGTCATTTCCGCGAACCCATCAGAAGTCGTTCAACGACACCTGCTGCCCGTCTCCCCGACATCCCAGCCGGCCCCATACACCATACGGGCCCGCGCCCGCGGCAATCGTCGTCTTCTGCGATCCCGTGCGACTACCGGCGTCGATATTGTCGGAGATGAAACGCACGGCCCCGTCCGCCATGGCGGCATTGACGCCCCCGTTGTGCCAACTGCGGGCAGTGAGGATGCCTCCCCCGCAATTGTTGGTGCAGGTGGGGCCGTTGGGGGCGAGGACCGTGTTGAAAGCCCAGGCGTTCGAACAATTGCCCTGATTCCAATGTTGGCCGGTCGAACGGGGCTGGCCGAGCAGCGCGATCGTGCCGTTCTCGACAAAACCGCTGCCAGTCCAACTCGTGAAGCAGGCATCGACATTGCCAGCGTTGTTCGTCGTGCTCGCGTTACGGCCGTTGGCGGTGCCCCAGCTGGGCAGTGATCCGTCACAGGTCGTGCAGGTGGCCATCCCGGCTGGTTGCAAACTTCCGCTCAAGCTAGGCCGAACGATCTCCGAGAGCGCGATCGTGCAAGACAGGCCGTCGGTGATGTCTTTCATCTTGATGGAGCCATCGAGATAGGTCACGAAGACGCCGCGGCTGGAGGTGCTGTTGTAGGAGACGCTATAGTTGTCGCCGACACTGAACGCATAGCTCGACGACGGCCGCGACTTGACGTAGACGGGGGGTAAAGGTACCGGATCGGATGGGCATCGAAAGCTTGATCGCTCCCAGGTCTGGACGACTGCGGATTCCGAGCCCGCCGCGGCGATCATGTCGGCGTACAACTTGGTCTCTTCGATGAACGGAAGCAGTTGCACATACGCGCTCTTGGTCCACGCCGCGTTTCCTACTGTCTTATTTGCCGCCGGGAGCAGCCCTCGGGCGCTTTCGTGGTTGTGCAGGGCGAGCGCGAGCTGCTTGATCTGATTCATGCAGGTCGAGCTGCGGGCCGTTTCCCGCGCCGCCTGGACTGCCGGCAGAAGCAGGCCGACGAGCGTGCCGATGATGGCGATTACCGCCAGAAGCTCGACGAGCGTAAAACCCGCCGCAATGGCGCCGCGGCCCCGCCGCGGCGCTGCAATGAAAGACACCATGATTCGTTTCCCCAAATACCCTAAGAAAAGAATAATCAAACAGTATAGTCCAATAGGTCAGGTGTTGCAGATCAGTGGTTGAACATGAACTCGGTCGAGCTGAAGAGGCTCGAGAAGATGTCCTCGTAGACAGCCGGGCCCTGCTCGGCGCCGGCCACCATCTCCACGAAACCGGCCAGCTCGGCTGACGTCGGCTTGCGGGAGAGCGTGCGGATGAAGAGGGCCGTGATGATCTCCTCGGGAGACGAGCCCTTCTCCAGAAGGCTCTTCACGACGCCCCCGTTGGTCAGCCGGTCGCCGACGGTGTCGCCCACCGCCAGGTGCATCGCCTGGGAGAGCGTCGGGTTTGACTTCGTCTCGCAGGCGCAGATCGTGCCGCGGGTCGAGCGGCCAAACGTCGCGAAGAACGGATCGCCTGTATTCGGCCCCTCCGTGCCGCCGCTGCTCCGCGGATGAAACTCGATCGCCTTCGTGCCCGCCGGCCAGTTGGGCAGCTTACGTGGCACGCCCGTCACGGCCACCACCGAATCGAGAAGCACGTCGGCCCGCAGACGCCGCAGATGCGCGTGGGAAAACTGCCGCGTGTCGCCCGCGTTTGACGGCGTGGGCCTGCTCGAGAGCTGGTAGACCCGCGAAGTGCAGATGTCGCGGACGAACGCCTTCAGGTCGAACTTCAGCTCCACCAGCCGCGCGGCCAGCGCGTCCATGAGCGGGGCGTTGGTCGGCGGGTTACTCACCCGCATGTCGTCGACCGGCTCGACCAGTCCGCGGCCGAGGAACTGTGCCCAGATCCGGTTGGCGAGGTTCCGGGAAAAAATCTCGTTGTCGGGAGCGGTGAGCCAGGCGGCCAGCGCCGGCCGCGGGTCGCCCTCGATGCCCACCGGCTCGACGGTGCCGAGCGTCTTCGCCGGCCGCCGCTTGTTGTCCACGGGATGGATCGCCGCCCCGCCCGACGCCGTGTCCCAGTAGATCCGCTTCTCCTTCGGTTCGACGCCCGGCTTGTATCGCATGCCGGTGAAGAAGCTCACAAAGCCGTAGTAGTCGTCCATCGTCCAGCGGTCGAAGGGATGGTTGTGGCACTCGGCGCACTGGATCTGCACGCCGAGAAACAGCTGCGAGAAGTCGGCGGCGAGCGGCTTTGGCTCGGGCCTCGGCTTGTGGACGAGCATCGTGTAGAGGTTGGCCGGGCCGTTCGAGATATTCGCCCCCGAGGCCGTCACCATCTCGGAGACGAACTGGTCGAGCGGTCGGTTGGCCCGGAACTGGTCCCGGATCCAGTTCGAGAACGCCTGGGACGCCTTGACGACCGTCGCCGTCGGCGCGTAGTTGCCGCCCATCACCCGCAGCCGCTCGGTCCAGAGCGCCGCCTGGTAGTCGGCGAACTCGGTCGTGGCCAGGAGGACGTCGATCACCTTCGCCCGCTTGTCGGGCGATGTGTCGGCCATAAAGGCCTCGTACTCCGCGACGGTGGGAGGGCGGGCGACGAGGTCGAGCGTGACACGACGGAGAAACGTCTCGTCGTCGCAGAGATCGGAAGGGGCGATGCGGAGCTTTTCGAGCCGCTCGAACACGAGCTTGTCGATGAAGTTATTGGCCGGGGGATTGGGCCACGCAAAGCCCTCGGCGGGAGGCAGCACGATCACCTCGGCGCCGATCGTGAACCGGCTGAACCGGCCGAAGACGTTTGTATCGCCTGGGCCTTTCGCCGTGACACGGCCACTTGAGTCGATGTCGGCGACGCTCGCGTTGTTGGAGAAGAATTTTCCGAGGGCGGTGACGTCTCGGGTGCTGCCGTCGGCATACGACGCCGTGAGCCGCAGTTCCTCCGTGCCGGCGGCCTTGTCGAACGAGACATTTTCCCTTGAGAAGGCGATGCCGGTCACTTCCGACACGCTGCCCGTATCATCGGCCGCTCCCGCCGCGATCCAGGCCGCGAGCGTCTTGTAGAGGTCGCTGTCCTTTTCGAAGAGTTTGCCGCCGGTATGGGTGACCGCGCCCGTGGCCTTGAGCAGGAGCAGGCTTTCGGCGGGCACGGCGGTGTTCACGCGGCGGCCGGGGATGTCTTCCACGGTGCGGCGGTAGTCGCCGGCTGGGTCGTAGCCGAAGAGCGAGAGCATGAAACCATCCTTGCCGCGGGCCGCGCCGTGGCAGGTGCCGGCGTTGCAGCCGGCGCGGAAGAAGACCGGCATCACGTCGCGGCGGAAGCTGGGGGCGGCCGGATCGCCGGCGCGGGCGGGAACGGCCGCGAGGGCGATGGCAAGGGCGGTCAGGAGCGTGATGCGGTTCATGGTGTCACCTACAACCTCGGGTCAATGCGAAGCGTGCCTTTGCCGGCACGTTGACGGATTTCCTGGCCGGCGGCCCTGACAAGAAGTTCGCACTCGAGGCCCGAGACGGGTCCCAGGAGCGCCTCGTCGGTGGCTTCCACCTGGAAGACGATCTGTCGGGAGTCTTTCGTGATGTTCGGTGGCTCGCCCACGACGGCCACGCCCTTGGGCAGGCCCAGCAACTTGGCCTCGGCCTGCCCCTCGAAGGGGGTCTTCGGCGTGACGGCGAATGCAAACGTCGTTCGGCCCCCGCGGCGGACGCTCGTCGGCTCGCTCGCCAGCTCGACGAACGACTCGACCACCTCGATCTCGATGAACTGCGAGGCGACGCGGACCATGCCCCGGCCGTGGAAGACGCCGCTGTCGTCCAGCGTCGTGGCCATGACGTACAGCGGCCCTTTGCCGAGTGGGGCTTTACGATCGGCGGCGATCATCAGGATCGACTCGCTGACTCCCGACGGAATCAGCTCCTCCGGGGGCAGACCGACGCCGGTTGGGCCAAAGTCGGCCTGAAACTTCACCTGCTCGTCGAAGCCCCCGTGTCGCGTAAGCTTCACCGGGATGGCCAGTTCTCCCCCGCGCACGACCGGCACCGTCGGCTTCACGAGGTCCACCGTGAACGGGGCGGGCTCCGTGACCGCCAGCGCGAATTGGTCGACGCGGAGAATATGCATCGCACTGCCGCCGCTTTGGTTGACGAACGGCACCGCCTGCTGGCAGTGGCTCTCGAGCACGACGGCCGGATCGGCGGCCCGGGCCTCGAGCGTGATGAGGCTGCACCCGGGGCTGGCAGCCGGGTCGGCGACGAACTGCACCGGCCACCTGGTGACGCCGTTGCGGTTGACCGGGGCGTTTGCGGGCACCTGAGGCGACACGAGCCGCACGCCGTCGGGCAGCCCCTTGGCCACGATGTCGAACGGGCCCGGAGGCGTCGTGCCCTGACCCTTCTGCACGTCGAGCGTCACCGTCCAACGGCCCCCCTGCGGCACGGCCAGCCCTGTATGCCGCGGCATTTCCGGCCAGTCGTTGTAGTTCTGGCTCTGGGCCACGAAATACAACGACTGCGGGGGGGCGTCGATCTCGATCCGGTAGATGGCGGTCGGCCCGCCGCCGCCGGACGCATCACGGACTTCGAGCAGGTATTCACCATCGGTCTTGGGCTCCCAGATCACCGACGGGTCGAGCACGTCCTTGAAGCCGCCGCCGGCACGGATGCTCGTGCCGAAGAGATCGCGACTTGCCCCATCCGAGTCGTCGGCCTCGACCTCCGCGGCGCCGGGCTTGCCATCGGGTCCGAACGGGCGGATGCGGATCGCCGGATCAACCGGATGGCCGAGAGCCGACGCGTAGACCCGCACGCGGTACCGCTCTCCCTTTTTCACCGCAAGCCGGAAGCCATCGGCGTCGCCGACCTTCTCGATCACGCCGTTGATCGCAATCGGCAGCGTAGGCACGCGGTTTTCGTCGCTGCTCTTGTCTTCGATCAGGTTGGCATAGGAGCTCGACCGCAGAGAGAGCGCCGAGGGAGCGTCGCCATACCTCAAAAACGTGCCCGGCGTCGCCGGTACGGCGATCGTTTCGGTGAACTCACCGAGCGGGTCACCGAGGAATGTGACGTCAAGCGGTTTGCCGGCCGGGCCTCCCGGCGGAAAGGCAGCCAGCGGCCGGCGAAACGTGCCGATGTGGACGCAGTAGGGAGCATCGCCGGGCGAAAAGACCGCCTGGCTGACCTCGACGTAGACATGCCCGCCGGGCAGCCCTGCGGGGATCTTCACGCTCACGAGCGGATCCTGCACGTGGAGATCACTCTCGTCGTTGGCGGCCAGCTCGCGGCCCGTCTCGTCGAGAATGCGGACGGCGAGGTCGAACTCCGCAGCACCGTAGTGGACGTCGGCCAGCCGCACGCAATCGACTTCCACCGAGAGCAGCGAGCCCGGGGCAACCGTCACCTTGAAGACGTCGGTGTCGACGGTACCGAGGACGGTGACGTTTGGCTCGACCGCCTGAGCCGTGGCAATCGTGTCATTCGGCGTGGACGTTTCCGCCACCACCGGGAAGGGCGAGACGTGGAACGTGCCGAGCACGGAGAGCGAGTTCGTTATCCGCAGCCGAAAGGGATGCTCCCCCGGCTCGCAGTCCGGTTCGATCTCGAGCACCGCCCGCACCTGGTCCTCGAGTCGCTCGCCATGCGCCAAACCACGCGGATACTGCATCCGTGGCATCGATTCGACCTTCACGCAACGAATGCCAGGCTCGTAGAAGACGAGCTCCCGAGGCTCGGCGAGCGAGCGCCCCTGGATCACGACCTCGACGGTCGTGCCGCGTTGGCCGATCCGCGGCCGTATCCACTGGACGTCTTTCGCAACGGCGTCGGCCCCGCCGAAGAAAAAAACGCCGGCTGCAATCACGATGGCATTGCGGACGCAAGCGCACGCGATGCGGAGCCAGTCTTCGGTGCGTTGCTTCCGGCGTGTGCTCATGTCAGAGCCTCGGGTCGATGCGGAGCGTGCCCTTGCCGGCACGTTGACGGATTTCCTGGCCGGCGGCCCTGACGAGAAGTTCGCACTCGAGGCCCGAGACGGGTCCCAGGAGCGCCTCGTCGCTGGCCTCCACCTGGAAGGCGATCTGTCGGGAGTCTTTCGTGATCTTCGGTAGCTCGCTCACGACGGCCACGCCCTTGGGCAGGCCCAGTAGCTTCGCCTCGGCCTCGCCCTCGAAGGGGGTCTTCGGCGTGACCGCGAATGCAAACGTCGTTCGGCCCCCGCGGCGGACGCTCGCAGGCTCGCTCGCAAGCTCGACGAACGACTCGACCACCTCGATCTCGATGAACTGCGAGGCGACGCGGGTCCGGCCGGAGCCCAGGTAGTCGTTGCCGCCGAGCGTCGTGCCCATCACGTAGAGTGGTCCCTTGCCGAGCGGAGCGTTCCGTTCCGCCGCGATCTTGAGCACCGCCTCGGCGGCTCCCGACGGAATCACCTCCTTGGGCGGCAGGCCGACGCCGATCGGGCCGAATTCCGCCTGGAACTCGACCGGCTCGTCGTAGCCCGGTCGCCGCGTGAGCTTCACGGCGATGGCGAGCTCGCCGCCCCGCACGAGAGGCACCGTCGGCTGCACAAGATCGATCGCGATCGGCGCGGGCTCCGTGACCGCCATCGCGAACCGGTCGGTGCGGACGACCCGCCAGGCGCTCCCGCCGGAGTGGTTTATGAACGGCACAGCCTGATGGCAGCCGCTCTCGAGCGTGATGGCCGGATCTGCCGCCTTGGCCTCGAACGTGACGATGGCGCCACCCGGCTGGGCATCTGCGTCGGCGACAAGTTGCACGGGCCACCGCGTGGCGTTTCCCGGCACACGCGGCGAAACAAGCCGCACGCCGTCAGGCAGCCCCTTGGCCACGATGTCGAACGGCCCCGAATAGGTCGTTCCTTGTCCCTTTCGGACGTCGAGGGTCACCGTCCAGCGTCCTCCCTGCGGCACGGCCAGGCCGGTGGCACGCGTGCCTTCTCCGCCGTCGTTAAACCGGCTCGCAAGCACGAAATGAACCGTCTGCGGGGGCGAGTCGATCTCGATCCGGTAAATGGCCGTCGGCCCACCGCCGCCGGACGCGTCGCGGATATCGAGCAGATACTCGCCGTCGGCCTTTGGCTCCCAGATCACCGACGGATCGAGCAGGTCTCCGAAGATGCCGGCCGATGATCCGAACCGATCACGGTCAGAGGCTCCGCGCGGGTCGGCGTCATCGACCTCCACCTCCGGGCCGCCGAGTGCGCCGTCGGGGCCGACGGGGCGGATGCGGATCGCGGGATCGATCGGGTGGCCGAGCGCCGCGGCATAGACCCGCACGCGATACCGTTCTCCCTTCTTGGCGGCGAGGCGATACGCGTCGGCATCACCCACTTTCTCGATCACGCCGTTGACTGCGATCGGCAGCGCAGGCACGCGTGTCTCGTCGGCGGCACGGTCTTCGAGCAGGTTCGCGTAGGGGCTCGATCGGAGCGAGAGAGCAGAAGGGGCGTCGCCGTACCAAGAAAACGCACCGGGCGTCGCCGGCACCGAGACGGTTTCCGTGAACTCACCGAGCGGGTCGCCGAGCAGCATGACGTCGAGCGGCTGTCCCGCCGTGCCACCCGGAGGAAACGCGGCCTGCGGCCGGCGGAAGGTGCCGATATGGACACAATAGGGCGGATCACCCGGATACGCGACCGACTGCCGGACCTCGACGTAGACATGGCCACCGGGGAGCCCCTCGGGGATCTTTAGACTGACGAGCGGATCGTTGACGTGCAGGGCGTTCTCGTCGTTGCGGGCGAGTTCCCGGCCCGTCTCGTCGAGGACACGGATGGCGAGGTCGAACTCCGAATCGCCGTAGTGTTTGTCGCCAAGCCGTGCGCAGTCGACCTCCACCGAAAGCCGCGAGCCCGGCGTCGCCGGAACCTCGAAGACGTCGGTATCGACGGTGCCCAAGACCGTGACGTTGGGCTCGACCGCCTGGGCGGACTGAATCGTGTCGTTGGGTGCGGTTGTCTCCGACACCACCGGGAACGGCGACACGTGGAATGTCGCGAGCGCAGAGAGCGTGCCGGCCGTCCGCAGGCGAAACGGATGCTCGCCCGGCTCGCAGTCGGGGGCGATCTCGAGGACCGCCAGCACCTGCTCTTCGATGCGGGTCGCGTGAACCGAGCCGATCGGATGCTTCAACTTCGGCAGAGGCTCGACCCGCACCGCCCGGATGCCGGGCTTGTAAAAAACCAGATCCCGGGGCTCCGAGAGGAACAGTCCCTGGAGCACGACCTCGACGGTCGTGCCACGCTGCCCGATCCGCGGCCGCACCAGTTCGACGTCACGTTGCATGCTGCCAGCCTCGGCCTGCGAGGCCAGCAAGCAGGCGAATGCCGCGATCGCGACCGTAACGTACTTGCCATTCATTGCCGCGCCTCGGGTCGATTCAGCTGACGAGCGCCGGGACGTGCTTGCCGTCCTTGATGATCTCGATCGGACGGGTGCCGAAGGCGACGAGCTCCTTGTCGGCGTCGATACCGAGTTCCTGGTAGATGGTGAACATGAGATCCTCGAGCGTCACAGCGTCGCGGGCTGGCTCGCCGCCAACCGAGTCGCTCGCCCCATGCATGAGCCCCCGCTTGAAGCTACCGCCGGCGAGGAGCATCGAGTAGACGCGGGAGTGGTGGTCGCGGCCGGAATCCTTGTTGATCTTCGGCGTGCGGCCGAACTCGCTCGTCACCCAGAAGAGCGTGGAATCGAGCAGGCCGCGGCGTTCGAGATCGGTCACCAGGCCATGGATCGCGTGGTCGAGCGGTGGCATCCAGTCGTCGCAGCACTCCTTGACGGCGCCATGGCAGTCCCACGAGCCGTAGTTGATCGTCACGAACCGCGTGCCCGCCTCGACGAGCCGCCGGGCCATGATCAGCTTTTCGGCCAGCCCCTTCGGCTGGTACTGGCCGTTTGGCCCAAGCTTCCGGCCGGTCGACTTGCTGCCGTAGAGGTCGAATATCTCGTCGCTCTCCCCCTCGAACGTGAACGCCTTTTGGGCATCCCCCGAAGTGATCAGCTCGTAGGCCTTGGCATGGAAGCCGTCCATGGTATCGAGCGTGGTGGGATCGGACTCGAGCGACCGTATCCGCTGCTCGATGAGCTTGCGGGCCTTTTGACGGCGGTCGAACCTGTCGAGCGTCAGCCCCTGCGGCAGCGTGAAGTCGCGGACCTTGAAGCTCTTCCCCTTGGCGGGATCGTCGCCGAGTTCGAACGCGCCGTAGGTGCTCGGCAGAAACCCGACGTCGCCCGCGAAGGCATATTTCTGCGGGATGGCGATGGAGGGAGGCAGGAGTCCGCGGCCGCCGAGCTCGTGCGAGATGATCGCCCCCATCGTCGGGTAGTCGATCACCGCAGTCGGGACATAACCGGTGGAGAGGTGGTAGGTGGCGATCCCGTGGTCTGGAATCTTGCCCACGACAGTGCGGACCACCGTGAGCTTGTCAGCGATCTCGGCCGTCTTCGGAAAGTTGTCGCTGAAGATCTCGCCTGTGTTCGTCTTCACCACGCCGAACGCCCCCCGATACTCGACGGGCGCCTCAGGCTTGGGGTCGAACGACTCGTGCTGCGGGAAGCCACCACCAAGGTGCAACTGGATCACGCTCTTGATCCGCTCGGGAAGCTTTCCCTTCGCGGCCTGGGCTGAGTAGGCCGCCGTCGAGGAAGCAGCCTCACCCTGGGCCGCACGCAGGCGGAAGAAGTCGCTCAATGACAGGCCGAGAGCGCCGAGGCTGCCCACCTGCAGGGCGGCTCGTCGCGGCATCCGGCGGAAGCCCTCGCAGCCGCGGGCATTTGCCCGCGAGTGCTCCACGTGATCGGCGGATGAACGGTTCCGATGTCTCATGAGTGTTCCCCGAAGAATACGACGGACCCTGCCAACCTGAATGGCTAGAAAAAATGCTACCTATCTCTCTTCCCCCCAGCTGGTACTGACATTTGGACATTCGAGTCAGAATTATTTTGCAAAAATTCTGTGATCCATGTCCAAAATGCCCTGTCGCAGCGGGGTAAGGTGGCAGGCTCTGCGTGTGGCGCCGGTTTCCTTGCTGCTGCCGACCGAACGAGCCTGGCCTCGAAAGTGACCGATGCCCTCCCCTGAATCGCCGCCGCCGGGCCCCAAGCCGAGCCGGGAACGTTTTTTGCAGCTGTTTCTTGGCAGCGAGCGGGAGGTGTATCGCTACATCTCCGCCATCGCGCCGGCCCGCGGCGATGCCGACGAAATCCTGCAGCAGACGGCGCTGGAGCTCTGGATGAAGTTCGATCAGTTCGACCACTCCCTCCCTTTCACGCCGCTCGCCTGCCGGTTTGCCCTCATCGTGGCCAAGCAGTGGCTGGCCAGCAAACGCCGCTGGTCGAGCGTGCTGTCGGAAGGGCTCGTCGAACGGATTGCCGACCGTCGTGAGGCGGTGCTGCCGGGAATGCAGGAGCGGCTGCGGCACCTCGATGCATGCCTCGAGAAGCTTCCTGCTGCCCAGCGAGTGATGATCGACGGCTACTACTTTCGGCGACTGCCTATCGAGAGCGTGGCGACCGATGCCGGCCGCAGCATCGACGCCGTCTACAAGGCGTTGCAGCGAATCCGGCAGGCGTTGCAGGACTGCGTCGAGCAGGCCGAGCGGCTGGAGGCGACATCATGAAGTTTCCATCGCCCGCATTCGACGACGCGGTTGCGGCCGCCTGCCACGGCACCGCGGATGAGGAGTGCCTCGCCGCGCTGGCGACGGTTTTGCAGACCGACGAAGCGGCTCTCGACGCCTACCTGTGGCGGACCGAACTGCATGCCACGCTGCTCACCTCGACGCAGTTCGTGGAACCTGCGGAGATCGCTCTGCTCGAAGAGGCGAATGCATCGGGCAGGACTGGCGCGGCGACGCAATCCCGTCGGATGACCGGCTCAGGACGGTTCGTCGCGGCGGCATGGATCGGAGCGATGACACTCGGACTCGCCTTGGCGGGCTGGCTTGGAGCGTCGCTTTGGGATGGCATCGGCGGCGATCGTGGCCGTCCGGCTGAGAACACCGCAAACAACGCACGTGCTTTGCCACCAGCCGCCGCCGTCGTCGGCTCGTTCGACAGTCTCGACGAGGTCGAGTGGGTGGCTGCGGAGACCGACATCCGAGCCGGTGATCCGTTGCGTTCTGGCCAGCGGATCGAACTGGCCCGCGGGAGCGTCGGGCTCGAGTTCAGCAGCGGCGCGTCCGTCCGGCTCACCGGCCCGGTCATCTTCGAGGCCGAGTCGCCCATGACGGCGATCCTCACGATGGGCCGCGTCGCGGTGACCACCGACACGCCCGAGTCGAAGGGCTTTACGATCCGCACGCGAACGGGCCGCATCGTCGATCTCGGCACCGAGTTCACCGCCGAAGCCCTGCCCGATGGCCGCTGCCGGATCGGCGTGTCGTCCGGGGCCGTGAGCTTTCATCCCGGCGAACGGGGCGCCGGCCATCTGCTGCGGGCGGGTGACCTCATGGAGGTCGAACCAGGCCAACGGCAGGTGATCACGCGGATCGAACGGGGCGACGAGTCTCCAGCGTTCCGGTTTCCGACGATCGAGCCGCCGTCTGCAAACGATCTCGCCGACTCAAGTCTTGGCCGGGCGAGCTCGCGATGCGTGCAGGGCCGGCTCTACGAAAATCCCCGGACGGAGTTCATCAGTCATGGTCCGATGATCCTGCTCGACGGCAAGGGCCAGTCCAGTGCCGATGAGCCGTATGAGTCGCTCCACTTCGCCAACGACGAAACCGGCGGCATCCTGATCGACCTCGGTGCCGCGGTGCCCGTGACGAAGGTCAATGTCTACTCCTGGCACAGCTGCATGGACCGGGGGTTTCCCGAAGATCGGCGGCAGGCGCACCGTGAGCGGGCTGCCCAGAATTACGTGCTCTATGGCCATGTGGGGGACGAACCGCCGAGTGTCGCCGCCGATCCCACGAGCTCGGGCTGGACGATGATCGCACGCGTGAACTCAGACGCCTATTTCGGCCTCACCGGCACCGCCAGGCCACCGCAGCAGGCGTCGTCGATCTCATCGGCGCGGGGCACGCTGGGGAAGTACCGCCACCTGCTCATGATCGTGCAGCCCACGACCGGCATCGACGACGACGGCACGCAGCAGAACTTCGGTACCTTCTTCGGTGAGATCGACGTCTACGCTGCGCCGTGACGAATACGGTTTGCTGCCGTCTCTCTTTTCCCGGCTCTATCAACTCCGGGCAAGTTGAAAACGTGCCCCCACGGGGGCGGCGACGAGGGCCATGGGCTGGCTTACTGCTTGAGGTTCGACGGCGTGTTCTTCGTTGATCTTCCGGGGCGTGACGCAGGAATGGGCACGTGGCAAGCCTGTGTGGCACGCTGTATGATTGGAGTATGAGTCCCATTCCGCTCATTCCACAGCAGTTTCCCGCGGTCGACGCCCGCGACACCGATCGGCCGCGTGTCGTCGATCCGCGAACAAACGAGGTATACGTCCTCGTGTCTGAGGCCGACTTCGAATCCGTGCAGGGCCTGCTGGAGGAGGAGCGACAGTTGCGTACGATTCATGCCATCGGGCGGCGCAATGCAGCAGGTCGGATGGAAGACGATGCATGATCGAGCCGGCGGCTATCTACACGGCAGACTTTGAAGACGCGGGCCCGCATCCCGTGATCGTCGTATCGCGGCCCGCGTTGAATCGCGGCCGTTATGCCGTTGTCGTCGTCTGTACATCGGCGAGGTTTCAGCAGCGGCGCCTGTTGCCCAACTGTGTGCCGTTTTTCGACGGTGAGTACGGTTTTACGACCGACTGCGTGGCACAGTGCGAAAACATTCTCTCAGTCGAACTGGCGAGGCTTGATCTGGATCGCGGCCCGCGCGGCATGCTCGATCCCGCGCGCTTTCGAGACGTGATCAAGGCAATCGGGCACGTGCTGGGTTCAGACTGCGAACCTGCCTAGTGCCTCCCGACTCCCGTCCCCATTTCCTGCCTGACCGGGCCAGCCTTCGCCTACCACTCCGCAAAGCTGCCGTCCGAATGCCGCCAGACGGGATTTCGCCAGCGGTGGCCGACGGCGGCCCGTTCCTTGACGAACTCCTCATTGACCTCGATGCCGAGCCCCGGTCCCTGCGGGATCTTCACGTGGCCGTCGGCATAGTCGAAGACCTCGGGGTTCTTGATGTAGTCGAGCAGGTCGTTGCCCTGGTTGTAGTGGATCCCCAGGCTCTGCTCCTGGATGAAGGCGTTGTAGCAGTTGGCGTCGAGCTGCAGGTTGACTGCCAGCGCGATCGGCCCGAGCGGGCAATGCAGCGCGATGGCCACGTCGTAGGCCTCGGCCATGTTCGCGATCTTCCTGGTTTCGGTGATGCCGCCGGCATGGGATGGATCGGGCTGCAGGATGTCGACGTAGCCCCCCTGCAGGATCGACTTAAAATCCCACCGCGAGTAGAGCCGCTCGCCGAGCGCGATCGGCGTGTTCGCCATCATCGCGATCTCTTTGAGCGCCTCCGAGTGTTCGCTGAGCACCGGCTCCTCGATGAACATCAGTCGATACGGCTCCAGCTCCTTCACGAGCACCTTGGCCATCGGCTTGTGCACGCGGCCGTGGAAGTCGACGCCGATGCCGAAGTGCGGGCCGACGGCCTCGCGGATGGCGGCGACATTGGCGATCGCGCGATCGACCTTGTCGTAGGTGTCGATGAACTGCATCTCCTCGCAGGCATTCATCTTGATGGCGGTGAAGCCGAGCCGGGCCCGCTCCTGCGCCTGGGCGGCGGTCTCGGCCGGCCGGTCGCCGCCGATCCAGGAATAGACGCGGATCCGGTCGCGGACCTGCCCGCCAAGCAGGGCATGCACCGGCACGCCGAGCGCCTTGCCCTTGATGTCCCAGAGGGCCTGATCGATACCGGCCAGCGCGCTCATGTGGATCCCGCCGCCACGGTAGAACCCGCCGCGGTAGAGTACCGTCCAGTGGTCTTCGATGTTGCCCGGATCCTTGCCGATGAGATAGTCGGCGAGTTCCTCGACCGCCGCCGCCACCGTGTGAGCGCGGCCTTCGAGCACGGGCTCACCCCAGCCGGAGATGCCTTCGTCGGTCTCGATCTTCAGGAAGCACCAGCGGGGCGGAACGATGTAGGTCGTGAGCTTCGTGATCTTCATGCCGGGTGCTCCTGTTGTCTGAATGAGTGGTCGGCGGACGCCGCCTGCAGGGGCCTGACCAGCGGCTGCGGCTGGCCCCGCTGCCAGCCGATGTGCGACCGCCAGTCGGCAATCGTGTCGGGGAAATCGTTGCGGAAATGGACGCCGCGGGTCTCACGCCGCTCGATCGCCCCTCGGATCATCAGCCGCGCCACCTCGAGCATGTTCTGTAACTGCCAGCCCTGCGGCTCGGCAAACTGATGCGGCAACACGTAGCGACACCAGCCCTCGACCGTTTCGAGCGCCTCGGCCAGCGACTCGCCATCGCGCTCCACGCCGACGTGCCGCCACATCAGCGCCCGCAGCGAATTGCGGATGTCGGCGAGGTCGAGGACGCCGTTGTTCTCCGTCACCGTCCCAGTGCCATCGCCATCGACAGCCCGCGGATTCCCAATCGCGGGCACCCGGAACTCGTATCCGTCTCCGTCCTCCGCAAGAATCTCGACGCTGGCCGTCTCCCCCGCCCGGGCGCCGTAGACGAGGCCTTCGAGCAGGCTGTTGCTCGCCAGCCGGTTGGCTCCGTGCAGTCCGCTGGACGTCACCTCGCCAGCCGCGAACAGGCCGGGAATGGTCGTGCGACCGTGGGCGTCGACGGTCACGCCGCCGATCATGTAGTGGGCACCGGGCCGCACCGGGATCCGATCCCGCGTCAGATCGAGCCCAAACTTCCCGCAGATCTCGGCCATGCCGGGAAACCGCCGCCGCACCGTCGCCGGATCGAGATGGGAGAGGTCGAGAAAGACGTTGGCCTGATGCGTGCGGTGCATGACCACGGTGATCGCTCGGGCGACGACGTCGCGCGGCGCGAGCTCCGCCCGCGGATCGAAGTCGGGCATGAACCGGCGACCATCGCGATCGACCAGCCACGCGCCCGCGCCGCGAACGGCCTCGGTGATCAGGCTGCGGGCACCGCCCGCGATGTAGAGCACCGTGGGATGAAACTGCATGAACTCCATGTCGCGCAACTCCGCGCCGGCCCGCCAGGCCAGCGCCATCCCGTCGCCGCTGGCGCCTGGCGGATTGGTCGACTCGCGATAGAGCTGACCCGCGCCCCCCGTGGCAAGGATCGTGCGCCGGGCCCAGACGAGCGTCTTGCCATGCGCAGGATTCCAGACGAGCGCCCCGCGACAGGCCCCTTCGTGGGTGACCAGATCGACCGTGAAGGTCTCGGGCCAGACCTCGAGATTCTCGAGGGCCCGCGCTTGCTCGATCACGGCCCGCATCACCTCGCGACCGGTGGCGTCGCCCAGTGCGTGCACGATGCGATGATGGCTGTGGCCTCCCTCGCGGCCCAACTCCAGGCTGCCATTGTGTGAATCGAACCGCGTGCCCCAGGCGATCAGTTCGGCGATCCGGGCCGGAGCCTCGCGGACGACGGAGTCGACCACGTCTTCGTGACAGAGCCCGCCGCCGGCGGTGAGCGTGTCGGCGACATGATTGTCGAAGCGGTCCTCCGGATCGACGACGCTGGCAATGCCCCCCTGCGCCCACTGGCTCGACGAACTCTGCAGGTCGTCCTTCGTGACCACCGTCACCGACAGCCGCGGATCGACGGCCAGCGCCGCTCGCAGCCCAGCCAGACCACCGCCGAGAATGAGCACGTCGGTGAAACAATGCGGCACCCGCTTGGGACCGAATGCCGCGAGATAGCGTGGGCCTTCAAAGAGCTGTCCATGCTGACTCGACTGCATTATTGGCCACCATTGCCCGGCTTGGAACTGTCATCCTGTTTGGAACCGCCGTCCTGTTCGCCGCTCGTTCCCTGCAGGAATGCCTTGAACCGTTCGCGGTAGTCGCTCGGTGGGCGGCTGCGGCGACCCTCGGCCTGGCCGCCCTTGGCATCGGAGGGAACGTCACGGGAGTTTTGCACACCCGCCGGTCGCAGGCCCAAACTGCGGAGCAACCGCTCGAACTCTCCCCGCTTTTGCACGTCAGGGCTTTCGGACTGCCGCCGCATCGCCTCCCAGCGCTCGAGAAACGCACGGGCCTGATCGCGACTCCATCCGAGTTCATCGAGGACATCGGTTCGCCCCGACTCCACGGTTTTGCGGAGGTGTTCGAGGGCGAGGTCGGCCGCGTTGCGCGCGTTGTCCAACTCCTGTGCCCCCCATTCCGTCTCGCGGGAAGGCGGCGGCCCCTCTGCAGCCGCTCCACCCGGCGGTGGACCTGCTCCTTCAGACCGTCCGCCACCGCCCACGGGGCTGGACTGGCTCGCTCCTTCAGGCGGCGGCCCCGCCGCCTGCTGGCCACTCGGCTTGCCGCCGGCCTCACCCTCTTGCTTGGGGTCACCCTGTGGCTGCATGCCACCCTTGCCTGCTGGACCAGCCGCCGGCTTCCCACCTTGTTGTTGACCATTCCCTTCTGAGCTCGCGCCAGCAGCGTCACCTTCACCCTGCTGACCCTGTCCCTGCTGACCCTGTCCCTGCTGACCCTGTCCCTGCTGACCCTGTCCCTGCTGACCTTGTCCCTGCTGACCTTGTCCCTGCTGACCCTGTCCCTGTTGACCCTGTCCCTGCTGACCCTGTCCCTGTTGACCCTGTCCCTGC